>Ga0209681_1000518_pt1 | contig 10105 bp, 6 predicted proteins | sample WorMetLIZISLAND2_3_FD_187416 | JGI IMG/M metagenome (GOLD analysis project Ga0209681, IMG submission 187416) | Marine gutless worms symbiont microbial communities from Max Planck institute for Marine Microbiology, Germany - Olavius clavatus LIZARD... ... | reverse complement strand
CCAGTTGACTACACATCACTAGCAGCATTGTGGGTTAAAAAGTTGGGGATAAGAAGTTGCAATTGCAATTTTCGACAGACAGCCGCAAAGTTCCAACAGCAGAGTTAGTATTAACAGAATCAAGGACTTTCACGTTGAATTCTCGTATTGCATGTGTAGAAAAATGGCTCTTGCTAGGCAGGTGACTTTCTGTAAGGCTTAATAATATATTATTACAGAGAGGAAACATTAGAGAAAACTGTACAGTGCTCACAGCTACAGACTGACATTCATAGCCAGACAACAGATAATAACAACTGCACAAATCACTGGAACCGCTTAACAGTTCAGTCAGCTTCTGAGAAGAGACGACAGCTTGGCATCACGGCATATGATTCCAATGACCAATAATCGTCATTGTATTGTTTCTATTTCTGTCAAATACTGACCAATTTTAACAAGTACAAATGTGGATCAAGAATTGTACTGCATACAGCGAGTCACACACTCAAGGGTCAAGGGCTAGCAGGCAGCTGGTAGATGCTGCATATCTTCAAAGTGTGACGTCAAATCAGAAATCAATCGATGCATATTTATTTACTTGAACAATGCTGCCAGGTTTTAGCCTAATCTGAAGGAGCCTTCGGCTTTCCCAAACAGGGTCGCCCCAACAAGAACAACAACAAGATGAGTAGTGATATGGGATCAGTTGCTGATCAAAAAATTCTTTCATTGCTACATTCATCAACAAATTTATTGTGTAGTGAGATCTTAACCACAGCCGTACTGAAAATCTACTGTCGACAGTGCCAGCAGATAATTTTGAAAATCTGTCATAATATGATAAAGCCACGAAACACTGGCTTTCTTTTTATGGACCAGTATCTCTCTTTTTTATTCTGTCACAGCATTACACAACTTTAAATCCAGCTTAAACCAAGATCCACTTAGTTCTGCACTGCAGCAGTAACAGAACAGAAATACTACATACAGGTCTGTCATCATGCTTACAACAGTTATTATTACAATTATCATAATCAAACTGGTTGCACAGTCAAAGAAACAAAAGATGGTAATAATAATCACAACAATAATGATGAGATACAAAGATTTGGTTTTTACTTGGTCCAAGTTAGATGTATAGGCCTACTAGACGATACAGATACAGCAATTGTAGCCACAACCACATAGAGTTGCATACAGACATCTTACAATGGTCTATCTCAGCTACATAGATGAGTGTATACCATACATCACTTGCACGTAAAATCATAAATGCTTTGGCATGTATGACTAGAAATGTATATAGCCAATAACACTGGCTACAGGGTGAGATCAAAAATCAAACATCGACAAAAAAATGCCAACAAACAAACCAACAATAAACCATTGACGTCATCCCATCTCCTATCAGCGTCTTACCGTCGATAACATGCAGCCGCCACCCATCAAGTTCAGTACAGTGACGGTGATGACATGAAATTGCTGTTAATGTGACAACAAGCAAGACACCGAATCACATCGCATCGGACAACAATAACTGCTGGGTAGCTGTACTGTTCACGGCTTGTGAAACCTACAGTGACAACACCAACACAAACATTACCTCTAGACGTCCGAGATGGCAGACATGCCACATTATCTCAGCAATCACGTACAATAGCAGCCACAATCCTGTAATGCTGAGATGGAGTTCCATTAAGAGCTCTACTCTTCTTAACTTAACCTATTTTTCACAATGACTGCAGTGGAAGGAAAGTAGATTCTAGCCAATTGTGGTATGCAGTTCTTGTAAACGATGGAAGCTGTGCGGCTGGAAATGCAATTCTGTTTTTGAACTTTCCCATACTGCTGAATTTCCACTAATATAGTAAAATTCACAAAATTTACAACGAAGTTTCTCAATTAGTTTAACTGTGCCAAGAAAATTTTGCCACTTTTTGTCGCTCCAGTTTTGCACAGAAACCACAGTAAGAGATGCCATGAATGCTAAAGCGATAATCACTTGCACTGGTACTAACAAACAAAGAACCAAACACACAAAACACCAAATACAGTAACCCTATCTACAGCACACAGGCACAAGAGATCACAAAAATACCCAAAAAGCCCTAGTCTATACGTTTACTTAGGAAATGACGGTGACCAGGGCTGAATGGTGGTGGGGACTTGGGATGGTGCTGCAGTTTAACTTTGTAGTTTGTACTCTGATAGGCAAACAAGTAGCACAATGAAAACACACAAACCTTGTCATGTGCCGACTTTCTCTGTGAACTTCCATCTCGGCACTTTTGAAGTCATTTAATTCACGTCGGATTGCAGCCTGTAAATATACGTATACATGTCTATGGATGGCACTATCATCCGACACCGTTTAATGGCTATTTTCCATGTCAACCTTGTTTGCCAGTTTGCCACCTTCCCAGTCTCCAGTTATACACACATGACAGGCCAATACTCTTTGTACCCACACACTACTTCGGACTTTACCCTACTCACTCATATTAACTGCCATACCAAGGGGTTTGAAGAAGGCTGGATGTGCTTCCTGTCACCCAACCAACAATATCAAAACACTGACAACACTAATGGCCAGAAACACAAATAATCTCTATACAAATAAAAGGTCCACAAATAACAGAATACACTGGTTTTGGTATGTAGTAAGCAAAACTCGATTACGTAATGATTTTCTGCACATATGAACAACAGTGCCAAACACTGAAGAATCAACTATACCACTAAAGGACCAACCAATCATACAAAACCAAGATTCACTATTATCAAAGTCAAGAGATGACAGAGTGGGCAACAAAAGAAGTAGGATGAACCTTGTCTCGAGGAGTGAGTCTTGTCCAAGGTTTGTCTGTCTTCCTATCGTACATATCGACCTCTGTGACTTCAACATAGTCACTGAACTTGAGGATACGTCGTTCACGCAGTTCATGCACCGTCGGACGAAAACTCAGCTACACACGGCAACACAGATGTGCATAAAACACTGCCTCGTTGAAAATACATTTCTATTGCAAAAAAAACACACTGCTGCAAGGCCATTGATCGTGCTGTAAAGAACGCAGCAACAATTAATCAGAATTTCAACCCAATCAATCCAATTTGAAATGAAGCACTCACTGAAGCAGCCTTAGGCATTTTCGTAAAACGACACCATGGCCGACATCTAGAAAGTATGTCATATCGGAAATTTATAGTAATGCGTGGACTGCTTGTAGATCTCACTACTATGCATAGTATTAGTTTAGCTCAATTCAGTACAGGAATTTATATTTGCCCATTTCACAGCAAGGACAACAAGAACGTGCTGTAATGACATATCACCACTGGACTCCGTCAATCGATGGGTAATTTAGAGGAAAAACAATTGTGCCAAATTTCACCGCAATCAAAGAGACAGCAGAAGCTCAGTGTTGAAGACAGACCTTGCGATTCAGCACCATCTTCTTCTCTTCCATTTCTTTCACCAAGTCACTTGCAGTCTTCGCTGCAAAATCACACACAAAATGACATCAACAGTAAGTACAGCTGAACGTGGCCAGTGCTGAAACAAATTCAACAAATCTGTGGATCTTTGTAAAACCTGAGACAATGCTGATACAGATTGCCACAAACTGTTTCACATGTGTTGAGTACATTTCTTCCCTGAGCAGTTTATCACTTTTAGTTCAGCACCTGAAAGGTCACTTAGCACCAAAAAGGTTTTCATGTTCTCACACCGATGATCAGATACAGAGAGAATATAATTGCTGCTATTCAAATGCATGTCTTCCCAACAAGAAACCTTGTATTAATGTCTAATATTATGACAGCAGGTTATGCGGCTATCCATGCTAATGAACAAATGTAAACACAGAGCAGCTGGCAGACATCCCACCACCCAAACAGTGACCAGGGCCTTCACTCCACAGATAATACGCTACTACATATCTCCCATCCCACTGAGGACAGAAAACTGAGTTGTCCTGAGAATACAGAGGGTTGGCAACTTGCCCACGGTTGCTTAAAAATAAGCCGAGTGAGGGTCAAACCACAACCCTTCAGTTACGAGTCTAGTGCACTAAGCATAGACCACTGAACCCATCCAGTGCACAGTGACATTAGCCACAGAAAGTTTCGTAGCCTTCAGGACCTAAGCCTCATCATCCCTTGCCGCTAGACTGCCGAAGATGGTGGCTTGGGTAGGAAGAGTCTAGCAGTCTGCCACCATGCCATTTACTTATTTCGTGTCTGTGCCACGAACACCCCTATAACAACAACAATACTGATGATAATGAGAACAGTTTACTTACTAATGATGATGTGCTTTGCTTCTAATTCTTGCTTCGTAGGTCGTGAACTCAGTTGCCTGCACAGTAAACACACAAGCAATTTTAACAGCCTCGGTTAGGCAGTTGCCCAACTGATTCTCAATCTCCAGTCATCCTTATTCTGAGCATCCTCACAGTATTGGCCAAAACTCGTCATACCCTTCTGAAGTAGGCAGGCAAAGTTGCCCACAGAGTATAGGGGGCTATATATACCCACTTCTATACCCACTTAAATTATCCACCATGACTACATTCAAAGGAATTTTGAAGCAGAGGTTTTTACAAGCCAGACCAGATGCCCAAATTCTGTCACCGAACTAATAGTATCAAAGCACCGAAGGCAAATTCCTGGCTTGAAAAGTCCGAACAGTAACATCAAATATAATTCTAAACTATAAGACGCCCAGCTCCAAGAGTACACTCCACAGAAACTACAACGCAGCAAGTGATAATAAAACTCAAGAGGCAGTATGCAGATTGTCACTTTAGAAAATCAATCTGCACCCAAGACAGCATGCACAGAACATGACGTTCAGTTGACAACAAGTCTTAGATAATAATAATAATAATAATATAACAAAGTGACTGAACTTATACATAGCACCAAAAAACAAAAGTAACTAAGAGCCGCAGCCTCAATCAATCAATAGTCTTGAGTAGTCCAGTGTCTTGAAATGTTCGTAGTCGTCTAAAGCTTGCACTGAAGCCGACAAAGAGTTCTAGATTTGTGAACCAGTGGCTGCAAATGATCAATGATAACCAATCAGCTAAGAACCAACGAGAAGAGGTCAGCAATACGGACCTGTTGAGTCGATAGCCAATCAGATGCCGGTCTCGCTGTCGTTCGGCGTCTGTCTTTGATGGAATGATGTTGCGCTCAATCAGCTCGCGGCGTGACGGACGATTGCGCAGAAAACGAGCCAAGCTGTCACGCCTCTGCACCTTTGATGCCAATATACCTGACAACAGAATGCACACACCACATGACACATACATCATCAATCAATCAAACTATTAAGTAACAGAAAAGCAGCACAGTATGACACATCTGAGTTAAAGAAACCAAAAAAATGTTATGTGGGCACCAAGGCACATAAAATCTGCACTAACAGGTGCCCAAGCTAAAAAACACAAATACAAATAACTAAAATAACACAATGTAAAAACAAATGCCAAGTGACAAAATTACGACTAAATGAAGTAAATTATCATCATCATTATTAAACTGAACAAGATAAAAATGGCGTCGATGGGCCATGGGCCATAAATGTACATGTCTCTATGTAGCAGAGTAACTGAGTCATCACGTGACGTTGATTTGCATGTAAGTGGGATGCAGCAAGCAAGGTCACGTGACCAACTTATTCCACTTTATAGGCCTCTGCTTGCCATCTGTGTCCATGCAGCGGAGTAACTGAGTCAATTGATGTTGATTAGCACGTAAGTGGGATGCAACAAACAGCGTCACATGCTCAAGTTACTCCGCCACAGCTACACACCGTTGCTATGCCCCTAGATGCCTTTTATAGCACTGAAAGCCAACCAATCAGCGACCATTTAGCTATGGTACATCCCGATTTTTATAATATAGATCTCTTATACTGTTAACAAAAGTAAGGTGACTGGACACTGTGATCCTCAGTGTAATTACATTGAATATTACTAGTTTAAATTAAATAACGTTGTATAAATAGTTACATCAAAGCCAGCAGACACTCACTCTCGCAGTCACAGTAGCTGTCACGTTCAACATCAGTGTTGATTGACACCTTATATCCAGCGTCACGTGATACTGCGGCACTGTGAACTGGTTGTTGATGCTGCGCTGGTGGTGGGGTGGATCGGTAACTGCAGCCAGTAACACGACAACACCCGATTACACTCAATAATACATCGGATTGCTGGACTAAGGCTATAATCGGACTGTCGGGTAACAGATTATTGCACTAATAGACTATTGGGCTAATGGACAAAACTGGTGATCTCTACCCGACCTGCCAAAATAGCCAAAAACTATCGGACTACGGGTTAGGGTTATGGGTACAATATAGCCCATGTCCGACAGTCCAATAGTTTTTGGCTATTTTGGCAGGTCGGGTAGGGGTAGGGATCACCAGTTTTTTCTTGATGTAGCCTAATACGAAAAATGTAGAGTTGATACCATTATAATCACAGCCATGCCAATCCACAGAGATGCCCCCAGCGTGTGTTCACAATAATTCATTACACAAATTCATCACACAAACTTGGAATTAGGTTATTGTTACTACAGAAATTCCCTTCCCCCCCAAAAAAATATGTATAATTGGAATTAAGTTTTGTTACAACAGAAATCTCTGAAAAAATATGTATAGTGCCCGAGACCTGACATGCTGCGACGTGACAGTCGGTGAAGATCGACCAACCACCACTGAAGATGTCACTGTTGGCATACAACTACCACCGACGCTGGACTTGGTCGGCCCACTGGATTGACTGACTGGGGCAGGTTTAGCTGCGGCAGGCAGTGGCTGGGCAGGCTTCATGGCTACAGATGATGAGGAAGCTGGCGAAGCTGCACTAGCATGCTGCGATGGAGATGGAATGAAAACTGTGGTCGCTGGGCGGACACCTAAACAGTGACGTGCAAAATACTTTGGCCGAAGTATTTAAAATACAATACAATATACTGGCTGTGGAAAGTATATAGAATAGTATTTTAAAATACCTACTTATTTTTGATAAAGTATTTAAAATACTATGGTGAAAATACATTTTCTGTGTTCTAAAGTGAAAATACAGAATGTGTACCTGTATTACTTATCAACTAAGTTTAATGACAGTAAACTTCTGGTTGTTTTTGCCATGTGGAATCACTAGAATAACTGAATGTCTCAGTATTGAATCATAGAAAAACCTCAAATTTAAATATTTTGTACAGTATCTGTGTGTTGCATAGCCCAAATAATGTGTGGAAAGTATTTTGTTAAAGTATTTTATATTTGCAAAATTTAAAATACAGATACATGGCACATTGTATTTTAAAATACTGAACGTCACTGCACCTGAACTGGACTTGACCATCGCTCCGGCTGCCGGTGGAGCACTGTAACGGCTAAACGGTGCAGGTGTTGGAATGCTCTGTGTGTCGACACTCGTGCCACACTCAGACGCAGGTCTCCAGCTGGTCATGCTTTGTTCATTTCTGACCCGCTGCTGGCTGAGTCGCTGCTGTAGTTGCAGTTGTAGCTGGTCCATGTCTGATCTCGTCGCCGTGAAACTCGGCACAGTGCTGTTTGTACCGGCATCACTGACGTTGACACATCGGCCAGCGTGACCCCGCAACACCGGTGAGCCCGACAACTGTGGCAATGAATGGATCAATGGTGATCCATTATGAGCTAAAAATTAAACAAACAACTAAATTAAATTACTTTCTCACACAGAAATTACCCTATAACTCACAACTAAAGAATGACGAAAGTTTGTGCATGTGACACGCCTAAATCAGATGCAAAACAAGATTGTGGAAATATCGACAGTAACATATTCAAACATCTTGCACCTAAGGGTCGGCCAGATCAAAGTCGTAAAATATTAACTATGGTACTAAACAGTTACATCTGGTTAATTTACCATGCACTTACTTCTGCGAGTGGTATCTGATCACATTAGGTAGTAAAACCAAAAAAGATCCATACCGTAAAGCAGGTCATGCAATGGCTGTCATGCAGTGATGCCATGTATTATTGTTTGTTGCCAAAATGCACCACAGAATGCTCTCCAAATTGCAGATTAAAATTCAAAGATGTTCCAAATCCACAACCCCATTCATTTGGGGACAAACAATAATTCAACCAACTGGAATTAGAACGGTGAGCAAAAGTGTAGCTGTAGCACGACCTGGCATACTCTGTGGACCTTGAACGACAGCAACGAAAGACATTCAGTCACAACTCACATGTATTGGGACTGTATGCAGAAGATGCACGTGGCAGGTAACCCGGGCACGTGGCATCAGCACGCCACCTTGACGTCACCGGCTCACGCTGATAAGCCTGCTGTCTGCCGACGTCCCTGTGTTTGACATGCGGAAGTGCCGTGTCTGATACGCATGCCTGCACCGGGCCAGTGGTACGTACAGTCACCGAGCTCGTGTCACAAGCAGACCGGCATTTCCCTGTTCTGGGTGAACCGCTGACCACCAGTGCTGCAGGGTTTGTTACTACAACAACAATTCATCTGTACATAACATACATTACATAGAATTTTCAGTGGATAATGCATGAGCACTGCAGTGACTTTACAGCCAGAATAATGGTGTGTCAGAGGCCAGGAAACGATAACGAGAACAAATAAGTTTTCTGTTGGGATCTGTTAAAATTTGAATTAAATTTGAACTTTGCTCATGCTACCTCCTCAGTGGCAACAAATAATCTATTCAACCTGCTCCCTGCATGTGCGTAACCTGACGCTGCAGGAGGTGAACTATTTCCCACAGCATTCTTGTCCCGCAGTCATAATGCAATAAACATGGCTGCCAAAACATGGAGACAGCAGGCTAGCAGGCTAGCACTCCAGTGCGGTGGTAGGGGAGGGGGCATGTCGCAAATACATGTGGCGTTTCACTATGTCCAACAGCAGGTGAGTGCAACAGTCGACAAAGAACAAACAAATTGTGTCTCAATCACTGACACTGATATCGAAGGTTACAATTATGAATTCAAATCTGAACATATAATGTAAAAATCTGACCTGCATTTAACAAGCCTAGCAAAATGGCACCTGTGTCAAATCAAAAGATAAACTGTGGTTGAAATACACGAACATAAGCCTATATAAATATATACTGTATATATGACCATTATTACCAATAAAATACTCAAGTAGTTGGAAATATATTCAGAATACAGCACAATGGTAAAATGTAGTGCAATAACCGTATGTATTAGGTGCTGCCCTGGGATGGTGGTCGTCACTATTGACAGAGACTGGAAACCAACGATGAACACTTGAGACGTTAGCACATTCGGGTGAAAGCAAAGGTGTTGTCGACGGTAACACGTCACCAATGTCAGCAATATCAGCAACACTTCCGCGGAATATTGTCACCTTTGGGCGACCGGATGGTGGCGTGCTAAGTGCGTGAGCCACGGGACACGTGTCAGATGGCAAACTGTTGCTTCCATTCTCTTTAACATCATTGGCTACAATAACAATAACAATCACTATACTCCACTATAGAAATAATTTGTTCCACTATTTGACTGATGGCTAAGGCTTTCATGTTTTGCCTAAATAATACGGATCAGGCATAAAGTACCACAGCATCCAGTGCATTAGAAGTTATTTTTATAATGAAACGAAATTGAAATTCTCGTTGTTCTCGTGTACTATATAAATCTGTGTTTTACTTACTTACTTACTTACTTACTTACTTGCATTACAGATGTTGGGTACATTCAGGATCAAACACCTGATCAATGCGATGAATCTGATTTCATGATATTTGTTCAGATTCAAATCCGCATGAAACGCTTTACATTGATAATCAAATCCAGATCTGCTCGGAGGCATGTGAGAAAAATCTGACTTCACAGGGAGATTTTTGTAAGCCACATCCATAAAAAATCAGTAGAACTGATGGGGCAAACAATATGACATAACAGTGTACTGTACATCATGTTAATTAAAATGGCGTTCAAGCTGACGAACGCTTTCTTTTTCACTGAACTGGATCGATCTCGTCTAGATCGATCTTATTGATTCTGAATGCAAGGTTCTGCCCCATTTCGCCCAATCCCATCTCCTAACCCTAACCC
>Ga0209681_1000517_pt1 | contig 10108 bp, 3 predicted proteins | sample WorMetLIZISLAND2_3_FD_187416 | JGI IMG/M metagenome (GOLD analysis project Ga0209681, IMG submission 187416) | Marine gutless worms symbiont microbial communities from Max Planck institute for Marine Microbiology, Germany - Olavius clavatus LIZARD... ... | reverse complement strand
GGTCCGGACTGTTACTAACGACCTGGCAAACTCCTACACTGGGCTTCCGGAAGCAAGAGAGGCAGCTCAGGACCGGGTCTACTGGAGGATGTTTACGAAGCATAGCGCAACACACTCATAGTGGTGCATGCTCATATTGGATTGGATTTTATGAGTTGTAATTAATGATGAACATAGTTGTGCTAGTAACAGTGCTTGAATCATTTGACTGAAAGCTGTGCTCTCTGTTACTACTGTGTTGTCTGTCAGCATTCTTTTATGGATTGTTGTGTGGATTAGAACTCTGATGTTGTCATGACTCTGAAGAATCAGATTGCAGAGCTAGAAGAAGAGAAGGGCAACTTACAGCTGCAGCTACTTGACACAGACGAGTCAAGGACAGGTGAGTGCAGCTCTGAACCGTCACTATAAGATATCAAAGGTTAATAAGGTCATGTGTAGCTGTTAATGGAATTCCATCTCACGGCTACAGGGTATCACTTGCCATATGGGATCACCCAGTGTTACCTGCAATTAGACACAAGGGAACACACCTGCCTTAACTCCAGTCAGACAGGCTGGTACTCAATTTACATACCCGGAGGGATGGAAGGCTGAGTTGAGCTGGGTGACTGAGATGGTTTACCCGCCCACAGATGATCGCCCATCCGAGTACTGGTTTGAATTATGATGCAGCTTTCTGTTTCATTCATTTGATGATGTCCACTCAGCCTGACTGTCAGGGATACCAGTCTCTTGTCAGCTTCCTCCAGCCATCTGTCAACACTGTCCTTTTGTCTCACTACAATTGGCAGCAAGCATTTTCAGTCTTTGGTGCTAACTAGGGATCACAGTTTTTCGCGGCAAATTTTTACAAATTCCGAGGGCTAGTTTGCAAAATTCTGTGGCTCACCGCAGCAAATTTTCTGCATGTAGTAATTAATCTTCTTCTACAGCCCCTGAACCTGGCCAAATATATAGTATTTACCGCAACTGACAGATACAGCCTGTCTGCCAAATAAGCTGGCAATATATTAGATAAATTCAGCTCATTATCCTGTTAGCTGTTAGAGCCAGAGTGGCAGTTGCGTATTTCATGGCGCAGTCATGTCTATAGTAATTAGTTATCTATGGCCTCCTGAAACTGAACAAAATATGGCACATTTGTACTGTTATCACCATCCAGTACTAATTCCACAACATTCTGCAAAAATATAGAAATTCCGCAGAAACGGCAAATTATGGAACGAACAGCCATCCTACATCACGACTGCAGTGTCACTCTCTAGCTTCAGGCAGCATCCTAAAACCTTCCTGTTCTGACGCTTATACCCAAACATAGTCGTTTGACATTTATTTTTTTCACATTTGGCATTTTGTATATTTCACAGTCATAGTCTTAGAAATAACTTTGTTACTTAGGCCACATTATAACCACCCTATTATAATGATGATGATTGTACTAGTAACCATGGAACATTTTGGTTACATTTAGGTGACTTAATATATTGCACATGCAGATGCAAATGTGGTGTTAATGACTATGTGCATTGTCATCTTAGTGTGACAGATCGAACTGCAGTGTGAAGTATCCGGAATTATTTGCAATACTGATTGTTGGCTGTGTATGTATAGCTTTGAAAGTGGAGCAGTTCAAGCAGCTAGAGCAGCAACTGCTAACTGAGCAGCAGCAGCACCGTGAACTGGCTGAAAGCAGTGAAGTGCTTGAAAGAAAACTTGTGGATTGCCAGCAGACTGTAGCACATCTGCAAGATGAAATCAAAACCAGAGATGATGCTTTGGCAGAAGTTAGGATGAATAAGGAAGAAAATAAGAAGCAGCTTAAGGCCTTCAGAGCAGAATTAGAAGCACAGCAGAGCCAGGCATCAAAGGATCTGGAAGCCGCTAATCAAACCGTACGAACGTTAGAAGTTGAGATTGGCAACAGAGACACTTCAATGCAAAATATGCATCGTGATATTGAATACAAGGCAGAGAAGTTGTCGGAAGTGATAGCGAGCTCTTCTCAAAGTCAACAACTTATCGATGATTTGGAATGCAAGCTTTCAGCTCGTGATGAAGAAATGCAAAGACTGAAAAGTGAATTGGAAACTAGCAATCAGGAACTGCAACAGACTCGAGCTGAAATAGAGAAATTTCATGATGCAGGTGTTACAGTTGATCTCTATCAGCAGCTGCAGGAACAAAACAAAATACTTCAGTCTTCAGTAACTGATCTCAGGGGAGAGATGGGGAACCTTGTGACATCTCTTGACCAGTCGCAGACCGAGTGCCAGCAGTTGAGGGATAACTTACACTTAACAAGCTCCAGTGACACCGAGCAGAAGGCTACAATTGTATCGTTGGAAGCAGAACTAATGGAGATTAATACACAGGCACAGGAAGAAATTTCACAGTGGAAGGAGAAAGCGTCATCCTTCTCAGATGAGCTCAAGTCGTGTGTGGCTGAACTTGAGCAGCTGAAAGAATGTCAGAGGATCACTGCTGAGGAAAAAGAGTCACTTCAGTCTGCACTGACTGACAAAGATGCCAAGCTAAGAACGGTGAATTTGCAGTTGGAAGCCAGTGAGGAGAGTGTCCACCAAGTCAGAATGGAGCTTGAAGCAGCTGCAAGTGCACATCAGATGACAACTGGACAACTGCAGAGGCAGATAGAGGAGAGTGAACTGCGTGTTAAGGAGGTAGATGAGTTGTTACAGGTCAGGGACAGTCTTGTAACTGACATGAACGCTGAATTAGAGTCTGTCAGAAAGCAGTTAGAAGATGTGACGAAACAGGAGGCCGAGCAGCAGCAGATGTTTGTAGATCGTGAGACACTTCTGTCAAACACCATAGCAACTCTTCACCAGCAGTTAGAGCAATCAGCCGCTGATATCGAGTCTTTGAATGTAAAGTGCAGTGAACAGGCTTCAGAGGTTCTTGTGCTGGTGAAAAAGCTGGACGACCGCGATATAAAGATTGCCTCACTGTCGGAGAACTTTAGGGAAGAAGAATTGCAGTTGGTTGCACTGACAGAAGAACTGGAAGCATGCAAGTCACAAGCTGCCAAGGATGAGGTCTCAGCTGAGACTGAGTGGCAGAAGATTGTCGACTCAAAGGACGCACAGTTAGCGGCACTTACAGAGAGCGCTCGCAACCAGGAAATGCAGATGAAGAAGTACGTTGCTGTAATCAAGAAACTGAAGCAGCAACTACATGAGGAGAGAGTAAAGCGAGAAGATCTCGAAAAGCAGTCTAGTTCGACTCTCGATGAATCTGGTGCATCTGCTGCCGATGAAGAGCCATCAGGAACAAATGAGCCAGACAAACCAGCAGATCATGTAGTACCAATACAGCAGTCTGCAGAGCACACAGTTGTGGTCAGCTCTGAAACGTGTCCCAAGCCATCTGATATGGAAGCTGAACAGCAGATATTGAGAGAAATGAACAAGAAACTTCAGTGTGAGATTTCAGAACTTGAAAGTAAATGCCGCGAGTATGTTACTTCTGCCACAACTATGAATGATATTGTCAGTGGATTGAAGGAAGAAAACAAAACATTAAAAGCCGATGTGGAAAATATGTCAGTTGAAATGAGAAAGGCATCTGACATTAGCTATGCACATATACAGGAAATGTCTACAGAACTCAGTCACTGGAAAAGCATCGCTTCTGATGTGGAACAAACGAGAAAAGAGGTTGCCAGATTAGAATTGGAAAAATCAGATGCCGTTGCCAAAGTTGAGGCTGTGATGGCAGAAATCACAAAGCTTAAAAGTGACTTAGAGGCAAGATCTGCGGATGTGGAACGGCTGAGTACCCAACTCTCAGACGAGATTGCAGAGAAGGAGTCTGTGAAGCATGAACTGAATTGCAGTCACGATATCCATGCAAAGATACAAAGCGAGTATACAAACATTACGGAAGACAGAACTCGACTTGAACATCAGTTAGCTGTGACTCAGGACACGTTACAACAGTTGGCTGATGACAATGAACAACTGAGAGTGAGCTGTGAAACATTGAAGAAAGAATTGCAGACACTGAGAACTGAAGCTGAAGCAGCCAAAGTCATGGAAATGGCCGACACAGATCGAGCAGAATATGAGGAAAAAGAAAAAGTAATAAAAAATGTGCAGGTCGAAGTGGATAAACTTCAACAAGCTACTGCAGTTGGCAACTGGAAAAGCATGGAAGAGTATTCTGTGCTGGAAACTGAGAACTTGTGCCTTACAGAACAATGTAATAGTCTAGTGAAACGTCTGGAAGAGTACCAGATAAAATATGAAACGTGTGTCAAAAGTGCCACAGAGAAAGAAGGACGATTAGTAGAAGAGTCTGAGAGATTATTACAAAAGTTGAAACTCGCTGAAGAAAGTAACACTGTTTTGGAATTACGCTTGAAGGAAGTTGAGTGTGATCATGCCAAGAATGTGGACTTGATTAAGCAAATTCAGAATGAGCTGGAAGCTGAAAAGACAAGACGGGAAACAGAAGTAAACAGGCTGACAGATATGGTGTTGAAATCTGAGGGTACAGTACAACAGTTGGTGGCTGAGTTGGGTGCTGAGAGGGAGGAATTCTCTCTCCGCGAGAGTGAATTGGAAGGCAGCTCAGAGGAACTGCAGCTGGAAGTCGCTAGACTTGCTCATAAAGTTGAAACTGATGTTGAGATGCAGGAAAGCTTGCGAAGTAGAAATATGGAAATTGAAATGCAATTAAAGAGTCTAGTTAGTGATAAAGATTCTGTGGAAAGAGAGAGAAATGAATACTGTGAACAAAGTAGAAAACTTGCTGAAGAAAATGAGTTTTGGAAAGCAGAATGTGATCAGTTACGTCAAGAGAAAGAGCAGTTGGTTAGCGAATTTCAGTTAAATCAAGACGTAGCAGAGCGCAAATATGTAGCACTGTCTGGTCAGTATGACATGTTATCTGTGGACATTAACAACTACCAAGAGCTTGTCGAGTCTTTACGCTCTAGGAACTCTCAGCTAGAACAGCAGCTACTGAAGACTCTTGACGATGAGGCAGCACAGATGGCACTCAGCAGAGATATGGAAATGGAAAGGAAAATGATGGAAAATGAAAGACGAGCACGCAGTGAGGAACTGGGCTCTGTTCGTTTGCGTGAGTCTGAATTGCTGTCTGAAATCAAGAGATTACAGTTGCAAATTGAGGACTACAGCAATACAGATGAAGAACTCGTAGATTCACGGAGTCACATATTGGCTCTGCAGACTGAGAACGATTCACTGCGAAAGAACGTTGTGGAGTTGGAACAAAAAGTGCAAGAACTTGGCATAGTTGAAGAAGAACAGTCAGCATTACAAGAGCGCTACTTGTCAGTACTGCAAGACAACAGTGCATTGATCAAACAGTCGAAAGAGATGTACCAGAAACTATGGAGTTTCAAGGAGCTGGCAGAAAATTCTGGCGATCAGAGCGCTGCAGAAGTTGCCGCACTCAGGGCTGAAGTGGAAACACTTCGGAGCGAGCGCGAGCTTGAGAATTCGTCACAGAGAAATGATGAATGTGAACAACTTCGTGCTGAACTGCTAGCGCTGAAAGCCTTCACCCAGCAACAGACTTCAGAACTGCAGGCACTTCGGGCATCTGCATCGCAGCAGAGTTTTGATGATAGATCTGAGAACAATGAACGTGTACACCGTGAGTCAACCAAGACTAGTGAACATTGCCATACTGCTGAGCACCAGCCAGAACTGATGCTGAACAATGAAGCTGCAAGAGTTCACGTTGTGCCTTTGCATTCCTCAGCTCCACACAAGCCAACATCCGATGATCGAATTAGTGAAATCAGTCATCTAAAAGCCCAGGTGAACACACTGCCTGATAGATAATTTCAGTAAAATTTTAGTCTCTGGTGTTGCTTTGCAGTTGATTTTTTATTTTGACTTTCAAGCAATAACACTATATGTATCATAACAGTAACTGCTACAGTATTTTGACAGTGTAAATGTTTTACAGCTGCTGTATAAAACTTCTGTGTAAGTATTTAAGCATTATGTTCCATCACAAGAAAGGCTTAGTTTCTTGTTGAAGAAGACACCTTTCAACATAGAGCACTCGTGCACTGCTGTCTTTAATGGCTGTATTTTCTGCAGCACTTGAACAGTTTTTTTATAGGTGACCTTTCTGGCCTTGCTCACAGCTTGCACATTGTGTATTTGAATGAATTAAACCCAGCTGCATGTTTTGTGTTCCTGATCTGGTTCTTGTTACTGCAGACCTATTCACTAATAACGTGGCTATAGCACTGTACAGTGTGTACATTTGTTAATTTTGTTGATACTGCTTTAATCCAGTGTGTAATTTACAGTTGGCTGAGCTGAAGAAAGAGCGCAGTAGTCTGGCAGAGCGACTGCACACAGCCGAGAAAACATCGGCGCTGCAGCAGCAAGAACTGAAGAGACAACTGGAGACTGTAGAACAGAACGTACAACTGAGAGAGCGTGATTTAATGCACGTGCATCAGCAGTATCAGATCCTCTATCAACAGTTTGTTCTGCTGCAGCAGCGGACTACTTCAGTGATGGTGAGATTTTGCAGAATTTATGTAACATGTTAGCTGAAATACACAGAATATTTTCCACATTTGCAGTTGGGTTTGTAAAGTGCAACTTTATTTTGAACTGCTGCTGCTTATTGCTTTAAGTAGTAAATTCTTCTGGAGTTGCTCTAAGTTAGTTATTTAGTTAGTTAGATCTTTCGGGAAGATTTTAAGCTTTTTCTGTTAGTAAAAGTTGTTGCATTAGGACATTTTATGTGCAAGATGCCATTCCTGTTTTCCAGCTAGCCATGTCACAGCATTTGAGGGTCATCAAACATCATTTTGGAGTATTGATACTCTCTGCTTTTAGTCATTTTCATGATTGGAGAATCTTTACTAGATAATGCATATATCCTATTGCATCCAGACTAACTTTTATAGACATACTACAGGTAGGCGCGGGTAGGCAGCTCAGGCAGCAAAAACAGAACTAAACAGGTAAGTCTTGAGTCTACACCTAAATGTTTCTAGGTCACAACACTGTCGGAGGTGTTCTGGTAAACTGTTCCAGATGTTTGGAGCAGCTGAGGTAAAACTACATTGTGCGAGCACAGTTCGAGTGGGTTTGGTGAGTAGAAGTTGTTGAGATACAGACAACTTCGACAGTGTTGTGACCTAGAAACATTTAGGCGTAGACTCAAGACTTACCTGTTTAGTTCTGTTTATGCTGCCTGAGCTGCTTAACCGCACCTATGAATAGCATTGTAACTGCTACATATGGCGCGTTACAAATTTTATATGATGATGATGATGAACACTTGCTGTGACGATGGTGTTTATGATGAATTGATGATAGTGCCTTTGATGTCGTTGATATATTAGTGATGTAACTTAAAAAATACATTTTTGCTCTTTCTTTTTTAATTGTTTCATCACCGTTGTTATTATCAATTGCATTTGATTTTGCTATTTTATAGTCAGTCAGTTTTATGATGGCAGTGATTGATGAAGTGTATTGTGTTAACAGCAGCCTGCTACTGATGCTGCTACTGGACTAGCGGAGAAGCAAGACGTTGGCAGCACTATTCAACAGTAGGTTTTACTCTTGCAACTTTTGATGTACCTTGATATACAGGTGTATGTGCAGATGAAGTTGTTTGTGACTACAAACAGTAAAGTCTAAAACCGATGGCTGTGTTCTTAACGACTGAAATCAATAAACGTTAATGGTGGGCAATGCATGGAGCGTGCAGTTTGTCTTGAGCTGCCATCATTCAGCATCATGGACACAATTTGGCCACAGATCTTTTCCAGTTTGTGGCCTGACCATTTGAAACAGTTTGCACAGCATGACAACTAAACCCACAGTTCCACCGACATTTAAAGACATTTGTTCAACCTAGCTTTTAACTAGCACTATTTTTAATTAAGTTTTTATTCTGTATTGATACTTAAATGCACCATTGGTGTTGTTTTTATCGTAAATGAAACACAAGTATTATGATGTACATACGTATGTGTGTGTCTATTCAGTGCTGAGCTGGAGCAGAAATGTCGGTTGCTGAGCTCAGAACTGAGTGAATTGAGACAGAGTCTTGCTGCCGAACACCAGCATCGGTCACATGCTGAAGACATGTTACGTCAAGCACATGAACAGCTGCAGATACATCAGCAGTTGACATCTCGTACAGGTGAACAGGTGAGTGTACGAACGACTCTTGATATAAAGACAGACAACAGCTTGTACACTCTGTACATGTGAGCATACATCTATTGGCTGTGTTTTTTTATTCTACCCAGTTTAACGCTGGCACATACTTAGCTCTTCCTTTTTACCAACCGGGTAAAAAAATTGGGCAATTTTTTACCCCGTTGGTAAAAAAGGACAGTTAGGTATATGCCTGGGTTAAACCTGGTAGAATAAAAAATTGTGTGTTGTCTGGGTTAAACCTGGTAGAATAAAAAATTGTGTTGTCTCTATGCATTGCAGTCATTAAGATAGCATCAGTGTTAGTTTTGATGAGATTATGCTGTCTGTGAGTGGCAGGTATTAAATGTCTATTTATGTTTATTTCATTAGTTTAATGGCTGCTCTTCATTCCTTGTGTTGTTGCTTCTGCTGTCATCATAGACTACAACTACGTATATTGCTACACTGCTGCAGCTGATGCTACATCAGTAACCACCACCACCACCACGTTGTCTGTGTTTACTATCGTCGTAATTGCATAGTACTTTCATTTTTGTTTAACCCTTTAACGCACACATATGTTTATTTACGACCAAAAACAATTTTTTTACAATGAACAAGTGATTAATGACTAAAATATGTAGTATTTATGCTTCCGATACTTATGCGTCCCGTAGTTTATGAAATGGAGAACTTTGATCGCGCGGTCGAGTCATGCGCAGCAGCGTTATCGAAGAGCGCTAATTAGTCAACCGGGCGGTCATGCGGTGACGTTACCGGCCGCTGTCTACTGCGCTGCGTAACTGCGCCGTGCGGTTGAGTCGTGCGCTGCGGCAGCAACGATGATCAAGGCGTCCTACCGGTAGACCAGTGACGTTTCTACACGTAAACTGACTCGTGTACTATGCCTACCGGTCGACTTATGACAATATGCAGATGTAAAAGAAATCATACAGCACGATTACATTTCACTAATTCTGCAACTTTTAGACGCTTATTGTAAATATTTAGGTACTATTGTTGGTAAACGTCCGTTTTAGGTAAATAGTGGGCTATTATCTACGGGAAAGTCGACGAAGCTACCAATCCTAACCCTACCAATAACCCTAGGCCTGGCCTATCCCTAACGCACAATTATAGACCTATTAGGCTAGCCACTGTTATGGACAGCTGGCAGCCTGGCAAAAAATAATATAAATAATATAATGTACCTATAATGGACGTTTGCCGTATTCTTTACTCTTGTCACTACTTGACAATAGGTAGCCTAACTGTGTTGCCTGTTTCATGTTATTTCTGATAAATGTTTTTTTCACTAGCTACATATCTGACAAGCTTACGCCATGACACAGCTACAGTCACTTGCCATAGGCCTATGGGATCACACAGTGTTACCTTCCACCCGACACAAGTGAACACACCCCGCCTTAACCCCAGCCAGACACGCCGGTAATAATAATAATAATAATAATAGATTTGTATAGCGCCGTTAGGTCGTAACTTCAGAGGCTGGAAAAACCTAGTTTTTTTGGAAAACGGTTTTCGGTTTTTTAAGGTTTTTTTTAGATTTTAGAGTACAAAGACAACTGGACAAAAATTTACGATCCAGGAAGAACATCCCAGATCCTATCAACCATTCTCCCTGTCACTTTGTTTTGTACAAATTATAACAACACCCACAAATTTCGACTAAAATGTGAAATTAAATATATAACCTGTTATATACATATAAGATATATATTTAAAATCGGACAAAAATAATAAAACCTAAAAAACCCAAAATTTGTACTTTTAAATTTTTTTAGGTTTTTAAAAACCTAAAAACCTAGGTTTTTTAGAAGCCATTTTCCAGCCCTGCCGGTACTCAATTGACATCCGCTGAGGGATGGAAGGCTGAGTTGTTCTAGGTGACTTGTTACATACCGAGATGG
>Ga0209681_1000516_pt1 | contig 10110 bp, 7 predicted proteins | sample WorMetLIZISLAND2_3_FD_187416 | JGI IMG/M metagenome (GOLD analysis project Ga0209681, IMG submission 187416) | Marine gutless worms symbiont microbial communities from Max Planck institute for Marine Microbiology, Germany - Olavius clavatus LIZARD... ... | reverse complement strand
CGTGCAATTAGTTTCCAAGATTTCCAACCTATGTGATCCTGATCCACCAACGTCACAGACAGACGGACAGACAGACGGACGACATGCAATCTCAATACCGCGCTATGCACTAGTGCATCGCGCGGAAAAAACACAGCCACTGTCGCATAACCGCGCTCTGCATAGCATCAAGTTAATTCTTTCTTCTGTGGATATACAGGGTGTTTCATTAAAAACAGCCCCTTTCATTTTTGACTATAATTCACATATTAATGGGCCAATTTGCGTAAAATTTGCAGCAAATGTTCGCTAGAGAATGCAGATTCTACTTGACATTGGACTTTGTGGAATATATAATAAATATTCTTTGCAATGAACAATCTAATCAGCACTAGCGAATACAATGCTGAACAAGTAGCAATGCAGTCTATACACTACAGTATAGACACACACTTAAGAAACGACAATGACGTTCATTGTGGTAGTCAGAATCTCAGAGAAGGTTCAAACTGTCCACCATCTGTATCGACACAGCCTCGCAGTCTCCTGCGCCACTGTCCGATCGCATTGTCAATTTGTCAATGTCAATCACATGCTGGCCGAGTTGTCCTCATTCCTCCACAGTCTGCTGAGGCAGTTCACCGACATCCTTAATCTTCTTGTAAACTGCATAATTCCCCACACTGCATATTCCTTGGGGTTTAGGTGTGGGCTCTTGGGTGGCCACAGTGTTGGTGGTATGAAGTCTGGTGTCATTTGCTTCAGCAGCTAGAAAGTTTTGCTGGCTCGGTGAGAGAAAGGCATTTTTATGTCATAAACACTGATGTAATGATTACGTCATTATTTACAAAGAATATATAATATGTCCGTGGATAATAGTCACTCTGGTTTAGTCACTTAACAGATGAATATTTGTTCCAATTTTCACTGTCATTGAACAACATTTGGCTGAGATATAACAAAAAAGCTAAGTGGATGTTTTTTATGAAACACAGTGTATATAGGGGGCTGGTGTGGATGGTGCGGCCGTTGCGGTGTTTCGTGACACCCTGTTAAAAATGATATTGACCGGGCATATCCGGTCAAAGTAGTAGCCACTAGCCACGCCCAAAACTAATACAAATACACTATGCTCTGTGGTTGTCCAATATTCATGCACACACATAGATCGGCAAGATGAAGGTAAATGGACAAGTACCCCAGTCCCCGCAATGATCTTAGACGGGTTGTAAGTAAAAGTCAAAGCCCTTGAAGCCTTTCACATATCAAGTGTTTGCAAGGAGTCCTCGGCATCCGATGGTGGTACAAGGTCACCCACATTGAGATCCAGCAGAGAGCCAACGTACAGTGCATGGAGCATCAAATTATGCGACGTCAACTGCGCTGGCTGTGCAACGTTATCAGGCTTCCGTCCAGTCGGCTTCCACATCGCATTCTGTATGGGGAGCTCCAGTGCAGTCAGCGCTCCAGAGGTGGCCAAAAAAGTGCTACTCCATACATATCAAGAACACTGTCAGCAAGTGTGAGATCCCAGCCGATCAGTTGGAGATAGAGACGTCTGGCGTGACACCTGCAAAGACTGTCTAACCGCCTTTAGTAGAAACTACGACGCAGCAGCAGAAGTTCGCTGGGCTTGCCAACATGCAGCTCCACCCGTTCCACCCTCCGGAGTCCGGACCACGCTGCCAAATCTGTGGAAGAAGATGTGCATCCGACTTCGGACTTCGCAGTCACAATCGCCAACCTAGCACAGAGACATCATCGTAATCGATGGACTGCAGAGAAGAGAGAAGAGAAGTAGAAGACGAGCAGTGCTCGCAAGCAGGCACAGTATCGGGCGATGTGGTTGGTCCATGATCGAACCGGTGGTTGGCAACTTGGCAGGAATAAAGTGCAAAGCCTATTTACTGAGTCACTGAGGGCCCTGCATACAACCAAAAGTTCGAATTTAATTCGAATTTTAACAATTGAAGTTCGAATTTAAGAAAAAAAAACGCATTTAACATCCCTAGTCACGGACAAAAAAATATCTTGCGATAATGATATTAACCAGTATATGCAGATATCGCCAAATTCCCAATAATCCAATACCGGTATTGTTCGAACCCTAGTCCACCTTCATTCAAATTTTTGTGGGGGAACTCCAAAAACCCATCTTTTACTGCAATGTATTGTAGAGTGCGTATTGGTCGTTGAATGTCATCCTAAGTCGATGATTTTGGGTTACTCCTATTCAACCTAGCAACTTTATTCTGATCCTTCCTGTTTTACAAACATGTGTTTTCTTGCTTTATTTCTAACTTTCTTATGCTATATAACTAACTGGCTGACAGCTTTTGTTGGTGCTGTATTTGCAGCAAAGAAAAACTGTTCCAAGGCGAATGCCTAACAAGCTATTTGTTGGAAATCTTGGTGATGTAACAAAGCGTGAATTAGAGGTTGAGTTTGGTCGGTTTGGTCGCTTGAAAGACGTATGGATATCTCGCAAGCCTGCTGGGTTTGCTTTTGTGGAATTTCTTAACAGCAAGGATGCATCAGAATGTGTTCAGGCACTGGATGGCCGCCATGTATTAGGAAGTCGACTTCGTGTTGAATTTGCAAAAACGGAGACATCAGTTCCTCCGCGTCGCCGAGCTAAACGTGGTGAACGAGCATCTCTATCACGTTCACGTCGTAAGTCTCCAGCGGCAGGTTTAAGTGAGCTGGTATTAGGTTCTTCGTCAACAAGATTGCTACCTCCACCTAAACCGTCAAAGTCAATGTTAGCACCAGTATATGACCGGACTCCATCACCACTTGTGTTGCTTCGTCGAGGTGGTGGCAGCTTGGTATATGATGATCTGGCCATGAATCAAACATGGGATGATTCAGCGCGGTTGTCTCGTGTTTCGTCATCTCTTCTGTTACCCTCTGTTCGAGACAGAAGTCGCTCACCTAGAGCAAGGTTAGTTTGTTTGTGTAATAGTAAAGTAATGTATAATCATTTATATGATGTTTAATAAGGTGAATTTGACACATGTACACTCAGTTTTTGTTTAACCACCTCTAATTTTCCAGAGATGCTCTAGCTTTGGTCAGTGCCCAGAAGTAAACTTCTGAAAATTGTTGCAATACATTTTACAGGTCGAATGCCGTTCCAGTCACCCAAATAACAGCATCTAAGTACGGAAGGTCATGGTGAATCTGATAATTGTTGTCATTAGTTAATAACTGACACTGATGACTGATGCGAAAGACATTTGTGCACTATGTCAGTTCACTAAAATTGTTTATGAAGAATATGAAGAATAAGTGTTAAAATTATAGTTGCTGAGAGCAGCTGCACAGTTATATTCCTTGATTCATCATTCATTATTACCCTGAGATTCCTTGATGCATTATTACCCTGTTATAACATTATATTGTAGCCTCATATTTTCATTTTTCATTTCTTTTCTATTTTCGTTGATTTTCAGTCATGACTCATCAGGCCTTGTGGGTAAAGTAAGCCAAAGATATGATGTTAATATACCACTGTTTTTGTATTTTCATTCAGCTATCTTATGGTAACCATTATACGTCGCCGGTAATAATCAGTACGTGGCCGAACGCCGCCAGGCCAACGTAGGACAACAACCGTCGCGTCGTACTGATTCCCTAATGGCAATCGTATGCCATCCGCTCGATGTCTTCGTCATACAGTTTCATCTGCCGACTGTCGCTCGTGTAACTGGTCAGTAACAAGGTCCGACAGAGTGACCCAGTCGCTGGCGGTCACTGCAATGGTCTGTTCAGCGTTACAGACCTGTTGCTGCCAGTGGCTGTTATGTCGCGCTATCAACTGACGGTCGGTGAGGTGCAATATGGTCGACGTGCAGCTATGCTGGCAACAAACTAGCCATTATTGGCTTCGTCGATTCGTTGGAGAAAAGTACATACTTGTGTAACCGGCCGTCACCGTCGTTGCCACTGGCCGTTAGCGTGACGGTAAACCAGTGACGACCACACACAAGCAGTACAACTGCTGCCATTGCTGCTCCTGCAGCACATCTGCGTGGTCACTGCCACTATCTACCACCGACAATCTACAGAACCGTGTTGCTGATTGTCGTGGCCGTCGTCGCCGACTGGATGCGTGCGGTCCAACCGACTCCAATTCAGTGCAGTACTGTGGTGTGCGTCAGCCCGTCGACATACCAACTCGTTAGCTGGTAGCTGCAGTTTATTGACGCCTGTCAACAGCGTGTGTGATCACTATATTTATACCACTGACAATGCGGACGCAGATCGCTTGGACGTGTTCGAAATGCTTTCCTGCTACAGTCGCTTGTCACTGCCCTGGTGTTCTCAAAGCTCAACTACGGGTGTGCCACTCTTGACGGCCTTCCGAAACAGCTCCTGCATGGGCAGGCTGCAGTCTGAGCAAAATGCGACTGCGCGGCTGATCTCATTTCGTCGTTGGGACAACATCCAGCCTCTTGCGCACTATGCAGCCTACACTGGCTTCACATTCCAGAATGGATTTCGTTCCAGTTGGCAGTGCTGGTGTATCGCTGTCTCCACGGCTCTGCATCCAACTATCTGGTGTCAGAACTGCAGCCCATCTCAGACCTCAGTGCACATTGACAGCTGCGCTTTTTCAGCACATCAGCACTCGTCGCTCTACGTATCTTCTGTGCTACCAATGGCAATCATCCTAACCACTGGCTGCTGTGTCTGTTTGGAACAGTCTGCCGGAGTCAGAGTATCGCCATGACTGCCAGTTTTCTGTAGTTGACTGAAGACTGAGCTTTACATAAATGTTGTACTGCACTGACTACAAAGTAGCTCTTTTGTGTATACTGTTACGTGTCCTTGCTTGCAGTCCTTGGACTTCACTCCATGATAAAGAAAATTCGCCCATCATCATCTCATTCGCTGCGGTTGATGTAATATCGAGTTACAACAACATAGATCTCTCATGGCCACCATCTCACTGTACTAGACCTTGTGGTAGCTTTCTTATTTATGCCACTATAAACATTCAATTCATTGGTTGGTATTGTCCTGCTTCTCAGTCAGTGATAGCTAATCGCATATCATTCCACTTGTGTATCCTGATATATCTCTCTCCTCATAATGCAACACTGTTGAGAATATTCTGTGCATAAGTTTGCAGACTGTCCCACCGACAAGCAGCTAAACCTTTGCCATCCATGCATCGCTGGTATGAAACAATTTGTGCACATTGGTACAGTGTGCACCATTCCTTGCCACCTTCCACTAAGAGTTAGACACATCTGCACAGCTGGGGCATCTATAAATACAAAGCAAACATAAGTTCTGTGTACTGTCAACTTCATTATGACATGACAGACCATCTAATGGTGTACTTGTAATGCACAGCAGCATTTGTTGTGATAGTACGATTATAATCAGTCTTATATCACCATCATTACATCTAGGTCGCTTATGCACTTACGTGATCTTACAGTACATCAGCACATAACTGCCAGGTACCCATCAGGACTGTAAAGAAGGTACCACTGTTTGCCATCGTCATCACTAATCACTACAAGATTGGTGCAGTACTCTTGTGTGGTTCCTTACATGTTACGTGTGCTGTTACTGCTGTTCCTGGCACAACAGCACAAGTCTGGTTGGGGAACGTTATAATCTGTCATGACCACTGAGGACTGTGAGGAGCTGCCATTGCCGTCACTGTGCGCCGTGCGCTCTGCGTTTACAGCGTTACGTTAGTACCACCTGGTACCTATAATGCCGTCGTTTTTGCAATGCGACACCGACGCCTGCGGTAACTACACTATATGAGGCAGTTGGGTGCGCCGACTACTTGACTGCCATCGTTGCTGCACAGCTGCTCTTCGTCATCTGGTCGGAACCACTACTGCATCGCCTGCACTCTGGCATGTCTGCGACGCTGCGTACCTCGGTGCTGTACCGTACTGTACAACACACGACAACGTGACATATGCCATCTTAATGCAGCCAGTGCCTTCGTGCGTCGTTAGCAGCTGCATATCGATGTGCAGTTGCTGTGTGTTATTGCTCCCTCGCCAAGAACAACAAGAGGTGGCAGTGCATGCAAACATGTTTCTACAGTGTACGATTACCATTGCTTTTTATTAATATGAAAAAGTGATTTTTTAAACATTTAATAGTTGTATTAGATTCTCTGATAAAATGGCTAATGGACTCATCGCTTTTTGTGTTAGCCAGGGCACATCTTGACTTGTACTCTTTATCATTAATTGGCCAAAATTATTATTAGGTAATATTGTATTAATGCTATGAGTAAGTATGAATATTTTCTGACAAAATCTGAAATTTGACGCTCATAATAAAATGTACATTCAGCCTGGCTGAAAGTAAATTCCAGTGACATGTAATGGCATGTTTTAGCAGCATTATCACTCCTAAATATTTTACCCATACTTACCCGTGAAGTACTTGTGCACAGTTTGTTCAGGACTATTCCAAACACTTCCGTCAGTTTCATGTATTAGTGAACAAGAAATTTTCAGACAGCTTATATCAATGTTTTTGTTTATGAATTTTGTTAGGAAAAGTGAACATAATTATCGGGGACAACAGTTTTCAGCAGAATGTGGAATTTTGAACCAAGCCCCAGAATTTCTATTTTTGAGGAATCTTACAGAATTCACTACTGGCTGGTGATTTTTCCAAGTATCAGCAAGAAAATATGCCAGTAGGCACCAAATTTTTGGACTTTCTTCCCCCCAACCTTTCAGAGATGAAAAAGTGACATTTCGTTTGTCAATTTTGCATATTTATTGAGAATACCTTTACCTATCCTCAAGTGGAAACCGGCATTGAGAATGGCAAAATCTTGCTTAAACTGTGACTCAACTTAGCTTACTTTGGTCCAAGAACAGCGAAAAATGGGACCCGAGTTTCGAAAAGTGTACAAAATTATAAAAACTTGCAGTTCATGGTAAATTGAAATCATCCGTTTGGTGGGTGCTTTGTCAATAGATAATTAGGTTGCCACTGGATTAGGAAAATTTGCAGTGGTGAGCCGCAAAATGTGGAAAAATTTGCCGCTTCTAAACTGTGGTCCCTAATAATTATTAGCAAGCTTTATCAATCAAAACTCATTTATATAGCACAAAGTTATTTCAAATGCTTTTAAGTTTTAAAGATTATAACATAAATTTTAAATGGTAAGCTGCCACAAACTGCATTTTTGCTTAATGAACCATTTCCCACAGTTACTTCAGATTAGGTCAGTCAGTCCCCAAAAATAGAGTCTTGGGAATATGTTATAGTTCATTAAGGTAAGGAACTAATGAGAATATTTGGCACATTTCTGCATGAACTGTGGTTGAACTGGACATTGACATTTGACGCAGTACTAATTTGCAGTATGTGTGCATGGCAGAAATGTGCATGTTGTCTGCAGATCACCTCTGCCTCTGCCAGTAGTCGATCGTGACTTGCTTTCATCGAGTGGGAGGCTGCTAGCACCTCCAGTTCCACCACTCCCCAGCTCTTATGCATCAACTAGCTACATTGCTACACATGAATTCACCCCACCACATATCAGAAGGTAATAAATAAATATGATGTGTGCCGTTTTGATTGTAATAAATTTCTCTGCTAAATTCTAATGCTGTAATTTACCTATGGTCAAAAAGCCGTAGGAGATATAGTCCAATTTGTGTTGTTCTCTGTCAACTGGTTAGTGAGTAAGTAAGTGATTTATATAGTGCCATAATCTGAGAATAGAATCAGGGGATAGGCGCCGGGGGGCAGCATAGGCTGACTTGAAAGTATATGTCTTCACATGACAATGATGATGACATCTAAATGAAGAGAGTGTTTGAGAGTGAAGAATGTGAGGAGGTAAGGAATTTCATATTTTTGGTGCAGAGATGTGAAAAGCACGAGAACCAAATGAAAGGTTGTGCGATGGAACTGAAGGCAAGTGACTGGCAGATGAGCACATGAACCTCGTGGGCTTGTGATACTGTAAAAGGTTGGCAAGGTATGGCGGATGACCGGTATGTAATGCTTCGAAGGTTAGGGAGGCAAGTTTGAACGTGATTTGCCATTCGATGGGCAGCCCGTGGAGCTGTTTGAGAAGTTTAGTAGATGACATTGAAGACTGAAGAGGAACGAGAGGAGTGCTGTGTATGTGTTAGTGGTTGTATAATAGATTTGTCGTGAAATGCAGTCACGTTTTTTATCGTGTATTGTTTTACTAGTGCAGTGTATGTTGTAGCATTCTGTGTTGACACATTACTGCATTATTCAAGTATTGCATAGTTCTGTGTTTACGTGTTAGATACGAGGGCCGAGATAGAAGTCCTGTGAGATACAAATCACGGAGTCCGATGCCTTCTCTTTCTCGGAGTCCAGCAAGAGCACAGTCTGGAAGTCAAGAACGTATGAGGACAAGATCTCCGTCAACATCTCCAAAGGTTGTCCATCTACCACGGGAACGTTTACTTGGTAAAACACCACCCCTTCCAAAGCGCAGCCACTCTTCTTCACCGTCTGGGTATGGCCATGAAGTACCAGTCACAAAATCCCAGCGTGAAAGAAGTAGATCTCCATTAGCATACTCAAGTCGCAAGATTGCCAGAGCATATACTCCACCATCACCCCAGCCAAAAGCAAGGAGCAGTTATGAGAAAAAGTATTCCACGTCACCAGTTCGAAAGCGAAATTCCCCACCACCAAGGGCATATGCTTTATCGTCTGATAGGCACCAGTCACCCAGATGGTCTAGGAGCCGTAGCAAGTCCATGGATGGGAAATATTCTTCGAGAAGTCCAGTGCGTCAGATTGATAATCGTTCCAGCTCAAGCACATCACCTCCACATTATGGCAGAAGCCCAGTTGCACGCGAAAGTTATCCTCCAGTTGCCACTAAACGTGAAGCTGAGATACGGAGAACTCCATCTGTGCAGAAGCACAGTCCTGTGCAACGATATCGTCGCAGTTATAGTTCGTCTAAGCACTCATCGAGTCCAGAAGTTGCTAAACGTGAAAGAAGCTTTGTATATCACAGTCCAGCAATGCGCAAGCGCTCTCCAAGCCTTCACAGTCACACTTCTCAGAGACGTGCATCTCCAGAAACAAAGCGTTCCAATGTGGATTCCTTCCTGACAACTAGATCTTCTCAAGTCCCTCAGTCTGGAGGAGTACAGTGGTCACAGGCGGCAAAGCGATCTGACCAGAATCGTAAACTGTCGCCATTAGTTTCATCAGTGAGGTTAGGAAGGAATGGCAGATCTCCATTACCTCATGGTCATACCATGGCCAGGTCAGATAGAGTACGCGGTTCTGCAGCTGGTGCCAGAGTGAATTCTTCACTGGTTCCCAGAGATCGACGCTCTCCTCGGCGTCGTTGAAGAGACGTGTTTCTGGTAGAAGCACACCACGTGTCTGAGTTGCTTTGTGTTTGTTACAGACATAGTAATTTGCCAGTGTTGACTATATCACATGATGCCACATGACAGACTAACATATGCCAATGCATTGGTTGAAATCTAGTCATGTGACATACAATTACAACAGCAGCACCTTTGCATCGTTGTGCTGATTTTCTGGACCTTTACCTTTTCGAAACACACTGTGTGTATGTGTGTGTGTGCATGTGCAAATATGCTTACATGTGCGTTAATATAGTGTACATTATGTAGTGTAGTATATGAATGTTGTTTTGTTCATTTTTTGGGGTGAATCTAGACTTTAACATGAAAATTATTTAGAATAGTGTAATAGGTGCAGTTTGCTATTTTCAGACTTTATATAATTATTATGCGAGAAGTTCTTTGGCTGTTTACTGTTCACATTCATGGCTTCGTTTCTGTGGAAAAATTCCTAGTATAGTAAACGGATTATATTTTGTCATATGATGAACCAGTTCATGTCCATGTCACATAATACAACACAACACATTTCTTTTAAATAATATATAAAAAAAACTGCAAACAATTTATTAATGTTGTATAAGCGACAGATAAAAAACAGCAAAAATCAAAAGTATAAGCACGAACGTATCCGTTAGCTTATACATTTAAACTGTCATATTAGCCAGCTAAATGTATAAGCTAATGCATAGAGTTCGTGCTTATACTTTTGATTTTTGCTGTTTTTTATCTGTCGCTTATACAACATTAA
>Ga0209681_1000513_pt1 | contig 10130 bp, 6 predicted proteins | sample WorMetLIZISLAND2_3_FD_187416 | JGI IMG/M metagenome (GOLD analysis project Ga0209681, IMG submission 187416) | Marine gutless worms symbiont microbial communities from Max Planck institute for Marine Microbiology, Germany - Olavius clavatus LIZARD... ... | reverse complement strand
GTCTTTGTCTACCCACTCTCAAAACCGTGCAGGCGCCGCCCGTGATGTCGTGACATAAGAAAGCTACAGAGCGGAACGCTTAATACCGGTAGCGCTGCGCTATTCAGCTGACACCTTCGCCTCTGACTAACTTGCTTACTCGGGCGCGGGGTGACGGCGACCTTACCCACGCTATGCACAAATATGTCATACAGCTCATCGTAATATGAGCCTATCTGCTCAAGAATGCATACAACCGACAAGCTGAAGAAAAGCGCGACAGTTTTCGTTTGACAAACGGTTATTATACAATACGCGACTTACATATTATTAGATTACACAGGAAGTATCCAACTACACTGCTATAGCAAGCTAACTAACTCGGTCGTTAATCCGTGACTACTGTGCTAGCTACTGGATCATGTTTACACCATGCACATCTGTACCAATCCACTATAGAAATGCATTATACGTATATACCGTCGTGCATATCCACAATGACGGATATAGATTGTCTCGTTTTAGTCGTTTTTACTCGGTCATATACGTATGAACGAGCATTGCACGTATCCCGTTATGACGACGTAGGCGTAATAGGCCTAATAATGCACCCCATCGCCAGAAAAATGAAAAAAAAAACTTACACGAAAGTGTCAGAAATACCAAGAACAGAATGACAATGTAACGTGAAAACGGTTGTTAAGTTCATCCGTGAACGATATTAATCACAGGTAGATGTGATTAGAATACTGGAAGCTGCTGTTGATTAAAAAGCGCAATGCGTCGAAATAATATGACTATAGTAGAAGAAGACATTAATGAGTTAAACATGTATAGTACGACGTACGTTTTGGTTTTAAGGCCGGTTTTTGACGCCCTAGCGTCTTGGTAGCGTGCTCGTCACTGATTCCGGTCACTTTGTTGACGTCACTTCCTGCACTGCTGAAACCGGAAGTGGAGCTATCGGCGCTGCCCGACTCGATGTCGCTGGACGCCGATGTTCGGCTGCTGGTGCGTGCAGGTGGTTGGTGTTGGTCGGTGTCGACCTGTTCGACGGGCTGGCTGGTAGCTGTATCTGATAGTTGTTGGTCCACGTGAATTGGTGCGATGTCCAGCGTCGCAGGTGGACAGGCCTGTCGTCGTTGCGTCGATTCGATGTTCGCTTTGAGACGGGCAGGCCGAGCAGCCACTGGAGGCTTGCGTTTCAGATTGGTCGGACTACTGTCAGCAGTCGCCGGTCTCGCGTCGGTCCTGCGTTTAGAGCCGGAGTCGTGCAACCGACTACTACGATGCCGGTGAGACGGCCGCGCCTTGTGCTGCGTCGACGACGTCGTTGCGGCATCGCGCGGCAGCTCGTTCGCCCACTGCAACATTTGCGCTTCCAAGTTACCGATGACGCTCTGCTTGCGCAAAATTGGCAGGATCAGATCGTTGATATTCTCGTACAGGTTCTCCGGCTACAACCACATATGCACAGACTGCATAAACAGGTAGCAGACTGATACAGGCGCAGATTAGTTTCTGATTATTAACACGGCCACAAAACGTTAGCCGACAGTTCTACTGAGCCACAAAACTCAATTCTGGCTCACTTTTACCACTAGATTTATTTTATTATTATATTATAGTGTAATGTAGTGTAGTGTATTTAGCACTATATATGGTTTATTTTGTGTGTTTGGTTCTCTGTGTTAGCACTATAGTCTATAAGTGATTTCCTGGTAGACTCGACTCTGAAATGATTCTCTTGTGTGTCGAGTGAGAAGTAAAACTCACACACTCACTACACGCGTGCATCGGTGCTATGACCCGTCTCCAACTTATGCCGGCGTCAACATTCCCATCTTGGCACTTCAAGACAGCCTATTATATGATGCTTCACGGCGTGCATGCATGTCGATATTTGATAGGTTGTATCAGATAAATTTTTCCGTAGGCCAAAGCTAAACTTGCAATGTAATGGCTGCTAGCTTGAGGGCATCACGACGCAGGACGGCGCAAGTCTGACCGCTGGCCAAGTGAAACAACGTCAATAACATATAAATACAGAGTGGGCCAAAAGTTTACTCCCTCCCCAAATACATCATAGTCACTCAGTCAATTTTGCGTTCAAGCCAACAACAAAATATGCTGACCAACTGGATATTAGCAATAGCATACCGGTAGCCTAATGGGACATTTCAGCCGACACAACGTGGTCATGAATAATTAAGTTGTATTAATAACAGTTTTATGCAGTTAAATAGCTTCATAATAAAAACAGCGTGAAAAGTTGCAACTAATGTCTACAAAACGTAAACTGTGCCGCATAGAAAAATATTTAAAAAATGTTTCCAGGGAGATCTCAGGACCATTTTGTAGCGTCCCCGTTTGCCGCTGCAGATTCTTCATCAATTATGCCTGCTTGTGCTTAATCGAATGGACGATGGATTCGCCGACACGAACAAGACTTAGTAACTCACCTTTTCTATCGGTACTTCGAACTCTTCTTCGAACTCTGTATCACTCCATAGACCGTCATCTTTTTCGTCATCAATCTCGTCATAGTCACTGTGTATAACTTCTTGCTCGTCACCGTCTGCACAGCACACAAACAGTACGTTATAGGCCACCGTCGATTTCTATTTACAGAACTCAGTGACGGTTTACACAGGAACGTACGATATACAACGCTCTGCTGCAGCCAATACGGACTTCATCAATCACAATATTAATATTTCGTGTTATCTCTGTCTTGCCATCAGTCACGCGCTGGTATTATACATACTATTACATAGTCTTTCCAGTGCCAAAATATAAGACAAACAAGAAGCGTAGCTATCCCTAAGAAGGCCGATCCCACTGCTTACGATGTATGATAAAGCTGCAGAACCGAACTGTCGACCAATAAATGTACAATAATATGTAGTTGATGCTGTGGATATCTTCGGTGACGCTAACTTCATTAAGGTAAGTTTGTTTACAGCACGGTCAAGATCACTGATACAGAATTTCCGACCCCAACACCGCTGCGCATGCCGGAAGCGTGACCAATTAACCTGTGCCGGCTCACTGTGCTACGTGCATTACGTAACAACTTGTAACAAGCATCGTCCAGTCCACACGGCGTATGCCTATGCCTATGTCGGAACAGCCTGATGTGGCGTTTCTCCGATTCGTTTTTTCGGTGCGCTTTGTGCCAAATTTGTGGCTAAACGATACATACTATGATACTACAGCAAAAGTATCTGAAGAAGCGAATACGAAGTTGCGTGCTATGAACACGATGGAACAACTTTTAGTCCTCTACACCGACCCTGAACGCTACAACACACAGACGGACGGACGGACGGACAGATAGCCAGACAGATAGACAGACGACATCATGATGCCAATAGCAATCTGTACTGTGTAGCGGTACGATCGGTTAAAAGTGAAAACAAAACTGAGATCCAATTGTCTATCAATGAATTAACAACAGCGTGATAAATTGAAGCTGCTGCAGCTGACCTATTTCGTTGCCGTCGATGTCTACTGCCTCGTTCTTGAAGATGCTCATATTGGCCAAGTTTGGCAGACTCAGACGATTTGAAGCTTTACCAAACAACCTGTAATCACATGGCGACGCTGTTTGAAATGTCATAACTATACGTCGTTAACCAATAAAAAGGACACGTCATTCTCGTCATTCTGATTTATTTTAATCAGAGAGTTGACAGAAAAGAGCAGGAGGTCGAGTAGCCGCGGGGTTGGGCGCCCACTGGCGGTAGGGTCTGGGGAGAGAAATATATTTTTTTAATTTTCAAGTAAAAATGCAAGGTTGTATGCATTTTCATTGCGAAAAACTATACTTGCGGTCAGAAACCGGAACGAGGGGCTTAATCGACCCCATAGGGGCTGAAGATGTAAAATGTAAGAGGGGTTGAAAATTTGGCAGGGAATTCAAATCCCCAACCCGCGTTGAACTCGCACACTGATTTTAAAAATTCTCTACACTCTCTAGGAAATTTATAATAAAGCGATCATTAAAGATCCCATCAAGATCATTACTACCTCAAGTGCGTCACTGCACTACCTTGTGCATTATCAGTGATCAAAATTCGCACTGTTTACAGTCACGGCAACTGCAGATCAGGCGCGCACGCACTGAAGAGAAGACGCTGGAGCAAAACGCTCTCATTGCACAAGAAGAGCCTACGTTCATCAATCCCCGAATCAAAATCAACGACATTTGTTATTATAACGCGCTTATAACACAACTTATTATTGCTAAAGTGCGGTAAGTAAGACTCCGCCAAACTCATCAGCAAGAAAATTCGACGTACGGGTTGCGCTGTTTTTTTTCGACATTTCAAAAAGTAGGCTTGATGTAGCGAAACATTTGAGTTGTGGTCGGATCTTTAATGACGGCTTTATTGGAAATTTTGTAGAGCGTGTGTCAGTTAAAGAATTTTAAAATCAGTCAATACTATAAAGATATGGGCAAGAGTATTGTCATGGTGTCTCCTTTTTCTGACTTACATTGTATGTAGCGCCAGTTTTGACAGGAGGCTAAGTGAAACAAAATGAATTCGAATTCATAGTAAATTCTTAGTGATAATTTGCATAATTAAAAGGTTCGTCGTCAAGGTCACGAGGTAACCGTACAGCATAAATAGGAGGTCTAAATAATTAGTTAAGTAAAGTAAATAGTGGTTTTGCCAGCTACAGCAGAAGACTTTGCTATACGAAAGTTTAAATGTTTTACTGAGCGCGTTGACTTCTCCCGTTATATAAATTTCTAATGCTCTGTAAGACTAGTAGCTCTGATTAACCCGGAGTCATTTATACATTTTTCTTTTTGTTTTGTCATTTGACGTAGAGTTTTTGTGTGTACTGTCATGCCTGAAATGCCAATGGACTTGGTATTTTACTTGGTTTTATCGCGTTCATAATTTAAGAATAGGCCTACACAGTAAACACGAAAACTGGGCCATCGACCAGACGAACGACAGATTTGGTGAACAACAACAACAACAACTTCAACAAGAAGCTTTATAAACTACAAGGTCAGATGTCAAGGTCAAGAGATGATTTTAAAAACAACATTGTTTTCGTTTCAACGGATGAAAGGAATTATATGGAGGGCAAGTGATCGGATCGCAGATTTTCTGGTATAAGTTAGACATTATTTTATCAATAATGAACTGGGACTCAACACAGACTAACCTGGACAAAGAACCTCCGATCGAGTTTCGATTGTCGGATTTCTTAGACTTCTTGCCAGTTCCGGGCGTTTTCCTCCTCAAATGTCGTTTCCAGTTATTGCTTAGCTTCTTGTTCCACGATACTTCCTGTGACGCCGCTTTGTTACTTACTTCATCCTTGTCAGCATCCAGTTCCTCTAAGACGTCTTCCTCACAATTATTGATTCCGTCTCCAGACGTATTGCTGCCGTTGTTTGACACGTTGTCGTCCTGGTCATGGTCATGGTCATGGTCATGGTCGGACATATCTGATGATCTATTTTGTTGTGTATTGGCATCAGAGACCTGTATATCATCGCCGCTGTTGCTCTGTTCGATCACGTCCAGTATCTCCGAGTTGGAGTAGACGTTTTGTTGCGGCTGCAGCTCTGGGGTGTACATCTGGAACCCTTCCGCCGTGTCGTATGCGGGTTCCGTCGTCATGACGACCGCTTCCGGACCGGACTTAATTTCAACGCAAAATCGTCAACAAATCCTGCCAGATCGACGCGGTTTTGGTCACGTACGCCACCAGCAAGCCACTCGACTATGACACTCCGAAGCCGCTACCTGAGTACACACAAACACGACACAAAAAGGCACGGACTCACAATGAGAGAGAGAGACCCAGAGCAGCCGTCGACAGCAGCAGACCGTGGCGACTCGGTCGTAAACTGCGCATGGGTACAGTAATAGTGAGCAGACCGCTGTGGGCTATAGTCACCAGCCGACTCGCCGGCGACCATAGCCTGCGTATATTCTGCTGACAATCGTTTCCGTTGCGTGAGCACAACTAACATATACGCGGGAATTCTTTACTTGTAACGACGTCAGAGTTAGTTACATCCGCATCGCCTTCAGGCGCCCCACGTAAACAGATCGTGATCATGTCGGGGTCGCAAGGAAAGACAGTCACCGCGCAAGACAATGGTCTTTGTTCAGTCGGCCTCTCTCAACACGCAATAGTAAATTACATTATATTTCCCCACTTTTGAAAAAAATAGCTCTATTACGGAAATCAACGTCTTGTTTCCTTTTAGCAGTCCCACCTTGTTCAGTTTTTAGCCGATCGTACTGATACACAAAACACTGATCGGCTATTGGCATCATAGTGTCGTCTGTCTGTCTGTCCATTCGTCCGTCCGTCTGTAGCCCTAACTCTGTATATTGTGGCGTTCAGGGTCGAACGCTGATCAAGCTACATAATCGAGTGACATTTTACAGAAACGTTCTGAGAAATTTTTATATAACATAACTCGAGGAAAATAGTTTATTTAGTCAAGTTCTTGTCAATTTATTAGACGATCGTACTGTGACGCTGTGGTTTGTGAGTAAACGATACATCCTACACCAAGTGTCTGAACAAGTGAATAGGAAGTGCCCCCTACGGATACGATTTCACGACTTTCACTTCCTACACCAACTCTATCCCCTCAAACTTCCATATCTTGAACCATAGACATTGATGCCATCTTATCTGGCGAATACATTACTACACACTGTGATGTGTGAACAAGCGAATTAACCGCCAAAATTTCTACGCCTGGAATAGCCATCGTCAGCATGCCAGACAATGCAATAGCCTATCGTATCCGCGATCTACTTTTCATCGAACGTTGTATGTCTTCCTGCGATTATGATGCAGCGTGGCTTAATATCTGGCCGAACATTGACACATTTTGACGCATAATTTTCGAAGTCGGTAATGAATATTTTGCTTTGATTACGCACGGTATTTATATAGGCTAGTCACAGAATCGACCATGAAACGAGGAAGTTCTATAGACTTCCTTCAACCAAGCGTGCACGTTGAGGTTGAGTGCAGTTGTGTAGGCGTGCAGCGATCAGCTTTGCTCAAATCTCATCACTTTTTGTTCCTTATGAAGTTCCTTGTCTCAGGCATAGGGCCCCAAGTTTTGCAAATCGAAATAAACGTCTTATGTTCTATTTCAAAGTGTTGCAATGCAAATACAGTAAGTTAAATATTTGTTACTGGCTGTCTTCCTCTATGACTTATCATGCGCAACGACCTAAATTGTAACACGATTTCTCTGACAGCTTGTCAGTTGTGGGCTCATATTCAATGATCCATCATGAGAATAATGGATCACGGTTGCTAAACAACATACGCTAAATACTGTGCAGTTGCAGTCAAAATCTAAAATAGCAAGCACACAAGCATAAATCAGTCGCTTACACCGAGCTGATTCATATACTACCGTGCATTGAATCGCCACATGCATGTAAAGGGTTCATAACAAGAATGCTGTATTAATACGTTCTGTGGAACGCGGTATGTCCCTTTTGTGTGCAGGCTGTTACGTTACACTTATAATAGTGGGCATATGGGCGTATAAGCTTATTACAGATAATCTATCTCCAACAGATTATATAGCCATTTTATGGCTGAATAAAACAGCTACAAGCAGCTGCACAGTCACAGTCAATGTCTTCTACTGTCGCTCCTCGTTTATGCTCGTCTGCATGGGCGTAGCCGCGCCATCACAAGGCAAGAGGAGACAAACTGCCCCCGGCTTGTTTTTTTGCTCGAGCATAATAGGGCCTACCACATAAACACAAAACACAAACATTACATAAAAACGCACTCACGTACACGCCCGCAAACAAGACTGAACTCTGGTTACGCCTCTGCTAGTCTGTGACTGTCTGCCTATACTGTCGTTCGACCAGTCATTATTGAGCACCGAATCGCACCACGAAACAGCAGCGTAGTAGACAGTTGAATCGAGGTCTATTCAGTAAACGACAGGTCGTGCTTTTCATAGCATCAGCTTTTGTCCCTCGATCCAAGATCAACTTTGTCGCCGACGTGCATACAAGGCGTAGAAGGCAGTTTGGCTGGCATACTTTCAGAATACTTTGCACTATATGAGTCACCGATAGGCTAGGCCTACACAATGGGCCACATCAACCCTACTGCACCGAAACGTGTGTACAGCAGTAACAAGAATTCGTTCTGTTGAGTTCCGTATCTGTCCATTGCTGCACAATTTTGCTGTTACGCTACAGTTAGCAGGGATACCGGTATCACAGACAGTCTATCTCCACAGGATTTCGAGATAATACCAAATGCATCGGGGTCACGACTCTGACCTTTCGAAGTCACGCGACGTCACGTGTGCATGTATGATTTCCTGTAGGCGTTCAATTTGCTTCTCGACACCGATCCGCTATCTTGAATTAATGCATCAACGACCCTTCGGAAATGTATTACGGGGTGCCAATTTTGGAAAAAAATGGAGTGAAAACAGGGAACCGTTTACTGAATTTTAACCCCCCCCCCCAGTCACTAACTAGCTTAGGATGTTATGGTGCTTTATAAATGTTTAAGAAAACGTAGCCTACCTGTGCAGAACACTTAAGTTACTCTACACCGCGTATAGACTATATACGCTTATACAATTACAGTTAGCGAAAAATAGTCAACTATATCTAAACTGTCTAAAGCACGTTTGTTGCTCCTACCTGTGGCCTGTGTTGTTAAAAGCTTGCATGAGAACAATGTGCAATGAGTCGGTGGACCGGTGTGCAGTGCCAAGTTCACTGATAGCCGGCGGCGATGGTGACAGTGAGGTCAGTGTTTGTGACTGTTGTGTTTAAGTGTAATGACGTCATGCATGCTAGCGTGTGTGATGCATCCTCACACTGGTCATGTCGTCGCCAACTGTGTGTGTAGCCCACCTGCATCGTGGTGCGTCATCGAAACAAAGCTGTGTAGTCAACGGCTTGTCATTGCCATGTCCTGGGTTCCAAACTGCGATCATTAAAGTTATGAAAACAAACGTGCAAAAATGAAACACATACCGGTATTAAAGTTGCATTTAGGCTCAGGTCTGTCACTCACTAAGTGTCTTCGTCAATATGTAGGCCTACACCAGTCTGACGATGGCGGCGATGGTGACGAAGATTTGTTTAACAACGACGACGACGACGACAACAACTACTTGTAAGAAATAATAATGTAAATTGATCTATTTTTTATTTCAAAAGTTATCTGAACGCAGTGAGTGAACGAAACAGTGGTGTAGGCCTAACTATTAACAGTCTTTATATAACGGACAAAAAAGTTGCAGACAGTCACGCAGGTGACAGATTGCCCCGGATTGGAATTATTCTGTAATGCCACCGGTCTAGTTAAATCAGTAAAGGCTACATCGACCCTGCCGCTCTGACGTCATCTGCATAATAAATTATGTCAGCGACGCAAGAACTTCCGACATCTGCTAACAGTCTGTAAGCCTACATATTAGGCCTACAGTTGTAAAAAAGATAACTGTGTGTGGATGTGTGTGACTGTGTGTGTATGATGACCGAATATGTTCTTTCTCGTGTATTAGGCCTACTAGCCTATTCAATATTCTCAGGTTCAGACAGAGTGAATGGTCTGACTGTATATGAGAGCAACCAGATGGCCCTCAAATGCGACTGTCAGACTTAAGTTACTGAACTTGCCAAGTCTTCTGATCGAAACATAGGCCTAATTTGTTTTAGCATGGTATATATCATTGCCATAGTGTCGTGGATCGACTACTGGCTTAGCTCCTGAAGTTAGTTCCTTCGGCATCGCCGCTCGGCTATAGGACTCTGTCAAAGGGCAGATGTTGTGTCTCCAGCGTAAGGATCTTGGCAGAGCGCTACACCTCTAAAGTTGCTGTGGATGCATGTAGAAAGTCATAAACCAGACTTTGGTACATATAAGAACGATATAATGTACGTAGAAATCACACAATAGTTAATCAAACAACGCCACTCGCAGCGCTAACTTCCATTCAATATGGCCTGACTCAGTACTTTTTTAGAACTAGAACGGGATGACCTAGATAGCACCAATCAGCGCGCGCTATCATTCAAGACCAGGCGGGAGAGCCACAATTGAAATTAGTGAGGCCTAGAATGTATTTAATGGGAAACGATACCGAGATTTTA
>Ga0209681_1000512_pt1 | contig 10138 bp, 7 predicted proteins | sample WorMetLIZISLAND2_3_FD_187416 | JGI IMG/M metagenome (GOLD analysis project Ga0209681, IMG submission 187416) | Marine gutless worms symbiont microbial communities from Max Planck institute for Marine Microbiology, Germany - Olavius clavatus LIZARD... ... | reverse complement strand
GCTATTTGTCTGCGAGAAGAAGCGATTTTCGTGATCGGCACAAAAGCGCTCGTATCACGTGACCTTTGACCTTGACCTCGACCTTGAGCACAACCTGGATGCGCGCCCACCGGTTGACCATCCTGTGCAAGTTTGGTAACGATCGAGTTACTTTTGGCGTCGTAGTAGCGATTCCCGCAAAAAAGTTTACAGACACACGGACAGACAAACGACAGACGCCGCGCCATCGCATTAAAAACGAAACACCATAACTTTTAAAGACGTAACAATAACTTGTTAAGCTTTTTCGTTTTTTTTCTGTCGTTCGTATGCTGTTTATCACTTGTGAGCTACGATAGTAAACGGATGGAGAAAATAGTACACAGATCGATTGTGTGTATGTTCAGAATTAAATTCCCTACAAAAATGGTGTAAAAATATATTAGTCTAGTCCACTTCTGTGATATTGCATTACCCAGTAGGCATTTTTTTTTAGAAAAGAAGGCATACGCCATTTTTTGCGAGCTAAAACCCTTCTGATTGCAAAACATCCATATGACACCTTAAAAATTGTCTGCAGTCTCTGTAATATGGCGTCAAACAATATGGCCATCTACCGGAAAATGCATTGTTTGGAAATCCCTCTTATTCTACTTAATCATCATTATAGACATGTTTCTTGGTGAACTTTTACACCGTTACACTTTTTGTATCAATAGAAACAGAAATGAATACTCTAAAATTTACTTACTTAATGTTTTTAAAATGCTGATGACGTCATAAGTGCATCACAGTTTGGTTTAAATGAAAAATGTTGAAATTTGAAGGTAAATTTTCAGGCTTGCCGTGGATGTGCAATTTCCCATCCATATCCACATCCATATCCACAGATTTTTTCGTGGATATCCATGGGAATATCCATAGATATACCGGTATGCATGGATATATCCATGGATATACCCATGGACTACCTATAGCCTGTCTATGGCTTACATGTAAAATTGCCACTACGATTCCACAAAGCACAACAGGGGGTAGGGCGTCATATCAAAACGACCATGACGCAGGCATTCCTTTCTGAAATTGTTATAAAAGTGCATATAAGTACATAATTAAAACCGATTATCATTAAAAATGTGCAATTAGTACGTAGTTTGTAACTTGCTGGAATTTTGTATAGGTTTAATGCTATAGTGTTGTGCAAGCGTAATATCCATATCCACGGCAAGCCTGCAAATTTTTGTCCAGAACCTGTAAGAATGTAAAAGATTGAAGACTGCTGCTGCAGGACTTTCCCAGCAAGAATTGCTAGCTAAGTATAAAAATACAGCATACCCAACTCATATGTTCAGTGGGCTGTAGGCCTAGTGTTTTCTTCTGCTTCATACTGACAGTAGCGTGACAATGGAAGCAGTTTGCAGCCTTAAACGTCATCGCCAGCCCACCGATTTCAAGGAATGCATCATCTGTCAGGAAGAAAAAGCGGATAAGAACTTCATACAATGTGGAGAACAGGGACTGGCAAAATTGAAAACGTTAGCAGTTATGCGAAACAGATTATGCGACGCAGAAAACAGACTTGTCATAGACAGAATTCTCGAACTTTCCTCTTCCAATGTCACACAAGATTTGTGGTATCACAAGTCCTGTTATTCCACCTTCACAAGTAAAAGCCACATTGAACGGCTTGACGAAAAGAGAAGTAGTGCAAAACCACAAGAGTGTGAACCGAGTTCTTCGGGCACTACGCTTAGAAGTTCTACAACAGCTGTTGACTGGGACGTATGTATGTTCTGTCAAGATACGTCACTCAAAGAGACTCTGTGTTCAGTGACCACACTCAAGATGAGTGACACAATTTTGAATCTCTCAAAATTTGATCAGGATGTACATGTACGTTTATCGGGGATCAGTGACATAATAGCAGCAGAAGGGAAATACCACCCGAAATGTTTCAAGAAATTCCAGTATAATGCCTCCAAAGCAAAAACGACTTCAGAGACTCAAAAGACTGACCTTGCCATGGGTTGGCTCACTGCTGATATTATGGACTCCTCAAAGAAAGGCCATGTACTTCAGCTTTCAGAAGTCTGGAACCGGTATGTCGAACTAGCAGGAAAAGCTGGCACTGAAATTTCACCATCATTTTTGAGCCGAAGGACTACTTTCAAGCAAAAACTTCAACCGGCTGTTGAGAGTGTGTATGACTTTGTGACTGTGCCAAACCGAGAGGTATTGCTAGTTCCTAGAAAGTTTGGGCACACACCATTCTCTGACTTACTGTCAGCTGATCAGGAAGAAAGTGCAATCCCAAAGTATCAGCCCCCCGATCAGGATTTTCTGGAGATGGTGCATGTGGCTTTGATGCTTAGAGGCGAAATACTAGCGCATCCACAGCACAAAGGATTTGTTGTGAATGAAGACCAAATGATGCAGTGCGTTCCTGATAAACTGTTTATGTTTATTCGCTTTATGTTTGGAGGCGACAGTCTCCTTGGAGGTAGCCTAGAAGAGCAAGAGGACACTGACATGGATCAGAAAGAAACAGCAACTCAGACAGGAGTTCTGAGTTTGGCTCAGGATCTTGTGTATAACGTCACAGGAGGGAAACATTGGACTCCCAAGCATGTTGGCTTGGCAAGCACACTGCACCAGGCTACCAGATCAAAAGAACTGGTTCAACTTTTCCATAACGCTGGGCATATAGTCAGTTACCACAGTCTGCTTCAAGTTGACACTGCCATGGCAGAGAAAACTCTGCAAACCATGGACGCTGACACAGGGGCAGTAATTCCACCAAACTGTGTCCCAAGCAGATTTACCCACTTTTCATGCGACAACATTGACATTGATGATGCTGGTCTTGATGGAAAAGAGAGTTTCCATGCGACACAAATGGCAGCATGGCAGCGTGGGCCTGAAGGAGATATGGTGATGAAAGACATGAAACCATCACATAAGGAAAGCCTGCAGGTTCAACTAATTGTCCAAGAAATTTTTCCGGCTGGAGTGGTGGAAGGTAAAGTTCCTCCCACAGCAACTGAGAATACAAAGAAAGAATGGTTTGGTGCATCAAAGGACAATGAATCAGCAAGACAAGCAACGACAACAGACTTAGCATTCATCATCCAGCGACAGAATGAGGAAGCAAAAGAAGGATGGACCAGGTTCAATCAACGACAAAGTAATGTCTTGCCAGAAGTGACCAGCGTTGGCTACATGCCACTCATCTTGGCACCTGCCCATGAACTGGACACCCTAAATACTGTTGTGATAAGGTGCAAGTACGTTGCAAACAGACTTGGCCAGTACCATGTCGTCATCACAGCTGACGAGCAACTTTTCTACAAGTTGATGGAGCTCAAATGGGCAAAGCCTGAATACAAACACTTCCTTGTTGTTCGCCTCGGTGGGCTTCACACTGCTCTAAAATTCTTGGAAGTGATAGGAAAGCATATGAAGTCATCAGGACTTGAGGAGGTATGGATTGAAAGCAACTTGCTTGGCGTGAAAACAGCTGAAAAAGTTTTGGCTGGAAACTCTTATGCAAAAGGAATAAGAGCACACAAAATCACCATCCAAGCAATGTGGCGTATACTTATTCCCCAATTACTGGACTTCATGACAGACAGGAATCCTGAACTCAAGAAAAATCTGCATGAGAAAGCCTACAACAGCCCCACTGAAGATCTCATATCCACTCTGACGTCAGGTGAGTTTGAAGCAGTCATAGAAGACTACATTACAAGTTGCAACAACCCTAACGTTACATTCTGGTGGAGTTACATGCAGATGGTACACATCCTGCTGCTGTACACTCGAGCTCAGAGAGATGGCATTTGGGATTTGCATCTACATGCATTTCAAAGCATGCTACCATATTTCATGAGATACAATCAAACTAACTATGCTCGCTGGGGCACCATCTATCTCAATGAAATGCATCAACTCCCAACAGAAGTGAAGACAGAGTTTGAAGCCGGCAACTGGGTTGTAAAGCGGTCAGCACGTCGATTCAACCAAGTAGATCCTGACCAGAGCCACCAGGAATGGCTGAATGGTGTTGGAAAAAAAGGAGGAGGCATCAAAGGAATCACAAAGACGATGCCAGCCCTTTGCCGGTGGGCTCTGTCTTTCAACCTCCGGTCGCATATTGCAATGGAAACCAGACTTGCTTTTGGTCTTGGATCAGGGGACGATTTCACCCATAATGAAACAACAGAAGGAAGAAAGAAAGTAGATCTCCGAGCTGAAGATTCTCTGTTGTGTGTTATCAAACGATTCGGCATGTTTTCCAACGACTTGCCCCAAACATTGCAAAACATTGCCAACAAAGATCTTGCAACACAGGCTATTGAAGAGGACCTGTTATCTGCTGGTCAGAAAGGTCAAGAACAGTTGTACAGATTTGTTGAGGACCGTCTTATTCCGCACAAAGAAAGAAAAGTCGCCTTCAAAGATACTTTGTCAAAGAACAAGTACTTGACTTTTGCTTCATTGTACAAAGTTCAACGAAAAGATGCCAAAACTGGAAACACCACAAAAGTCAAGACAGACAGAACCATTTTACAGCGGCTAATAGCGGCATATGAAGCTGGCCGATCAGTTGATCTCAGCAAGATACTGACACATGAACTGTTTGTGGTGCCAATGGCTTTGTCAGAGGTGAATGGCAAGCTGCGAACTGGCTCAAAGGCAATCCTTGCTGATGCCTTGACTGCTGATGTTTCCTGTCCAGATCACCTAGAACTTACAGATCTTGACTCAGACCCCACTCTTGTGATTGATGGACAGGCAATGGTTGTTGCATTAGGAAAGCCAAAGGCAGCTAAGACTTTTGGAGATTATGCTGACGGTTTCGTTGAAACAATTCTCCAGAGTGGGCAACAGTTCAAGCGAATTGATGTCATTTTTTGACCGCTGCCATGAAACCTCAATCAAAGCTGGCACCCGAGAGCGACGTGGGAAAGACACTTTTGTGCTATCAGAAGGCCCATTGACAGTCCAGATGTACCACTTCCTATCCAGTGGGATAACTTCATGGCCCACGCAGACAACAAAGCAGATCTTGCGCGCTTCCTCTCTCAGCAGCTGATACAAAAAGCTCCACCAGACAAGATCATTGTTGCTGCAGGTGGCTTCAGCAATGACGAGAGAGTCGAGGCTTCAGATGCGAGCATAGATGTTGAAGCTCTGGAAGGAAAGCATGAAGAGGCAGACACACGCGTAATTTTGCACTGCACAAAGATTGAATCTGCTAGTGTTGTAGTAGCCGCAAGAGACACTGACATTCTCATTATGCTGATCTCATTCTTTCACAAGATGAACTGCCAGAAGATCTGGATGAAGGCCGGCACAGCCAAGAAAAGAAAGTTCATCCCAGTTCACGCCATTGTAGAACATCTGCAAATGGATCCTGGAGTACTAAAGTTGCTGCCAGGGTTTCATGCGCTGACTGGCAGCGACACGACCTCCTATCTGGCTGGTGACTCCAAGAAGACGTGCTATGATGTGTTTAAAAAACACCATCATCTTCAAGGTCTGGGTGATGGTCCCACACTGTGTGCTGAAACAGTACATAATGCTGAACAGTTTGTGTGCAGAGTCTATGGTTCACTTGCTGCAAACAGCATAGACGAAGTACGATCAAATTTGTTTGTCAAAGGCCTATCGATGGACCAGCTGCCTCCAACTCGAGATGCACTTTTGTATCATATCAGGCGTTCTCACTACCAAGCAATGGTCTGGCGGCAAGCTGACTTGCAGTATCCAGTCCTACCACCACCAGAGACAATGGGTTGGAAAATGGAAGGGACATTGCTGATTCCAGAGCTGATGTCGTTACCTCCTGTTCCCAAAGCGTGTGAAGAATTTGTCAGCTGCACTTGTACTACTGGCTGCAAATCCACACACTGTGGCTGCAGGAAATCAAACAATGTTTGCACTGCATCATGCAAATGCAGGAAAGCTGGTGAAACTTGCATGAACATGTCATCTTAGGTCTGGCAGAGCAGAAACATTACTCATCACCAGGACTGTTTTCCAAGGCAATCCTGCCAGAAACATTATATGCTTCTCCAACACTTATGACTCTATCATTTGCTTCCTGAGTGTGAGTGGCTCTTGTAGTCTTTGAAATTCCGCTACCTAGTAAAAAAGTAAGGTTTATTGACGTATAACCTTATGTATAAGGCTCGACTACAGACATTACGGTTAAAATTACTGCGTCTGACCGAGGTTTTACAGTATTTAAATAAAGAAATGAATATTATTCTTATGTCCTTTGTACAAGAATAACTTTTTACAGTGAAGTAAAGGCTTATGTTTATCGATCTGGTTCTTATTTTGTGTTAATTTGTTGAAATTTTATTCAAACATTACATCTGACCACATGACGCGAGTGGTCCTACTTAGTTGCAAGTCGGTCATTTGGGATTTTATTTATTTAGGGCCTATAGGAACTCACCAACACATACGAGATTTTACAGTTTGTCATACGGTCAATTTGAAGTCTAAAGACACCACTCAAGTAAAAACTGGGTAGTTTATGCTTTTCTAAAACGATGCCTACAACTCCTTTACCAAGGCTACTTTTCGCATTTTCGGACTAGACTATATGCTTTGTTTCTCGATACTGCACATCATTATGAAACATACCGGCTCGAGTCGGCGACTTACTTTAATCTTCGACATTTTTCGTATCGGAGTAGTGACAGGCTACCGAGGAAGAATGCTATTCAAACGTTCGCCGCTTGTGTGCTCTTTTGTGTCCTGCTATTTCATTCCTGCATTTTCATGTCCTGCAATTTCATGCCCTGCAAATCGGTCCGTCAATTTCACGTCCGTCATTTTCACGTCCCGCATGTTCAGCGCCCCCTTTGAGACTAGCAATATCTCTGAAAGGCGTATAGATAGAGGAAAAGTTACTATGGAGGGCCTATAGGAACTCACCAACACTCTTTCGAACGGTACCATCCCCCGCCTCACGGCCTCCTCTTCCCTAAGATTTGGGTTCGCAACCCCCACCCTAAACTTCAATCGCTATTATCTGAGGAACGGGTAAAGCTATACGAACTTCAAATTTGGCTGGTCAGGTATAATCACAGGGTCCATTCGAACAAAAGCCCATTGAAAATTTTGCAGAAAGGGGAGCGTGGGCATAACCAGACACTGATCAAGTTTTTTTGATACCCCCTATTATCTCAGCTACGAACTTCAAATGTTGTACTCACATTCATAAGATCGATCGGAACAAAAGCCCATTAAAAATTTCGGCAAAAGTAGCCGTGGGCGTACCCAGGGACTCTCGAAAATTTTTACGGCACCCCGGCACCCGCATCGCACCGTCATCTTTGCGATAGCTCAGCTTTCTTGTACGTCGCAGGAGTTTCGCCAGTTCTTACACAGCATATCACCTCATCTTCACACTTTCATCAAGGTAATGGTCGTGCAGAAGTTGCTGTCAAGGTGGCAGAGGGGCTGCTAAAGAGGTTGTTGAAAGAAAACACACCCTTTTGGATGCTTCTGCTGAATCTGTGCAACACACCATCGAAACTAATCAAGTGCAGCCCGGTACAGCGAGTGATGTCTCGGCGAACACAGACGCTGCTGCCAGTGGCCAAGTGACTGCTGCAACCGCACATCATCAGCAGAGTGCACAACAAGAGTCAGAGACATGGCAAGCCACTACCAGAATTGTCATTAGGCCAGACAGTTCTTGTTTAAGGCTACAACAAAACCGTGATCCGTGGGTGGAAGAGTCGAAGACCAAGTTGCAGCGAGAAGGAAGGCTGGTATAATCACAGGGTCCATTCGAACAAAAGCCCATTGAAAATTTGGCAGAAAAGGGGGCGTGGGCGTATCCAGGGACTGACCAAGTTTTTTTGGATACCCCCTATTATCTCAGCAACGGGTAAAGCTACGAACTTCAAATGCTTTTTGGATACACTGGAAGCATATCAGAGAGGTCAACGAAAGAATTGCGCATCAGAGCCAAAGCATAGAACTCGAGGTTCCAGAGCAGGTGCCGGCAGCTAATCCGTGAATATCATGTGACTAGAGTACATCTAAATGCGATACCTCTCCACCGAATTCGTACACACCAGACAACTTGCCTAGGAAGAGCAGTGAAAGTGTTAAGACGATACAGTGACTGACCGTATTGTAGTGTTGGATTACGATGTAGGATGTGGTTTTCTGTTGACACTTAGTTGTTTAAATCACTTCTCTATGCTGTTATTGCATGTTATGCTTTGTTCAAGTGTTAACATAAAACGCTCTTAACAAAAATACACAGACACCAAGCAATCACTGACGACAAACGGGTTATGCAAAATATCGATATTGTTATTGCCCCAAACAACTGTGATATTTCAAACGACATATTTCAAAGGTACAAATAAGAATTCAAAGTTACGAATAAGTAACTAGAAGAAAGCAAGAAAGCGCATAGTTTTGTTTGTCGTTTATACAGCAACAGGCCTTGGCTTATACCGAATCATGAAACGCTTTTTGTCGGATGTCGGCAGCTGTGACTACACTGTCATTCGACGGCTCACAGTACTTCCGGATGTCGGCGTCGGTCGTGGCACGTGACATGACTACATACAACATGTCGCTGAGGATTCGTACAAACCAGTCCGAGTGTCACCTGATGACAATGACATCGTCAGTCAATGATGCACGGTTACAACTCTTTGTAGATGGAGGTCATGTCAAAATTAAACTACCAACTCCATCTCAGCCGTTGTCGTCAACTCGCATTTCGTCTGTCGTGAGTGCTACAATTCTGTTTTTAGCTCATTCCATGAGCTAATACAATCGCGTGGCGTCTGTCTGTCTGTGTCGGTGTGTCTGTCTGTAAACTTTTTTGCGCAAATCGCTTCCACTACGACAAAAATGGCTCGATCGCTACCAAACTTGGACAGGATGGTCTCCAGATGGGGGCGCATTCAGCTTGTGCTCAAGGTCAAGGTCAAGGTCAAGGTCAAAGGCCACGTAATACGGGCAGTTTTGTGCCGATCACGAAAATCGCTTCTTCTCGCAGGCCAATGGCCGGATTGCGACCAAACTTGCACACGATGGTCTCCAGTTCAGCCTGCATCCAGGGTGTGCTCAAGGTCAAGGTCAAGGTCAAGGTAAAAGGTCACGTGATACGGGCACTTTTGTGCTCGACCTAAAATCGCTTTTTTTCTGGCAGGAAAATGGCTCGATTGCGACCAAACTTGCACAGGTGGGTCTCTAGGTCAACCTGCATCCAGGGTGATACATCATTTGAGCCTACACTCTTCTTCCAGACTTATACTATCAGGCAGCTCGATCTAATGCCTAAAACTTGGAATGAGCTACTCCGTCATTGACGGTCTGGTTATTAGGAACTCATCTTGATGTTCCTGTTGGGCAGATGCTCTGCCTAACTCTCCGTCGCTTCAAATCGGATCGGGATGAAATGTGGAAGGATTGTTCTTCAAGTAAATACGCATCAACTGACGAAGTTGATATGAGATGATGGCCATGACGTCATTTCACGAAAAAATCTTGCTGCATATGCTCAGCGTTCTCTGTCCGCTCAGCGCAACCTTTCTGCAGTTTATTGACTGAAGTGATCATTTGTGACAGATCGCGAAAAAGTAATCGATATCTCGAATTATAGTAAGTTTTTTTCGCCATATTTACAATATGTACTCAGGCAATATATCCTGCAAAGTTTACTGCAAAACTTAAAAATATGCTAGTTCACGGTCTCGGTGACCTACCTAGGTCACTGTGACCTATTTAGGTCGCGGCTGGTAAAATAAACAATGCGGCTGCTTACGGCGTATTCGCTATACCAATTTAGTCATGGAAACTGCCTCTTCTGCGTAATTACTATAAAGACAGAGGATTACGGGTATCTAATGAGTGAAAAGATGAACTACTTTCGCTGGTCCTTGCCGCATGACACATGAAATGAACCTTCCCGACGTGATTACTCCGGAAAACACTCGCGTATCCAGGCATATGGGCAGATCCCCAAATTGGCCCAATGACCAAAAGTAGGGATGGTCGTGACTGCGAGAAGCAGGTTTTTTTATCCAGGTACCTTTTGGGGTGGCGAAACTTCCCACAAACTTCGTAAATACCAGGAGCCTAAAATAGGCCTAAATGAAAATTCCTATAC
>Ga0209681_1000510_pt1 | contig 10158 bp, 4 predicted proteins | sample WorMetLIZISLAND2_3_FD_187416 | JGI IMG/M metagenome (GOLD analysis project Ga0209681, IMG submission 187416) | Marine gutless worms symbiont microbial communities from Max Planck institute for Marine Microbiology, Germany - Olavius clavatus LIZARD... ... | reverse complement strand
CGGGCGTTAGCAAAGAGCGCGCTATAGCATTATATGCTGTCGCGCGCTAAAAATGGAACCAACAGTACTTTAAAATATGTTAGGCATAACTTTAACAAATTCACGATAGTATCGTAATTTTTTGACGCAAACCATCCCGATAACCCATTTCACTATTACATGTATGTCATAGTCGAAGACGAACCATGTTTATGGAGGTCACGGTCCTCTGGCTACCTGTTGAAGATACAACGTAAGAGGGGAAACAGGGTGCGGGCCTGGGTCGAGTGAGTGTGTGAGTAGAGTTTTACGTCTCGCTCGTACTTGATTCTCAGAAGCTGGGACGTTTGCCCAAAAGGCAAAACGGTAAGTTTCGCGTAGTATTAAACAACATAAAATTGACACACGAAAGTAAATAAGTCAGTGCAAGAAGACAAAGACCGGACAGGCATCTTCCTGTGATGAGCCTGGTACAATGAAATTAATATTCTGAATGATAATAATTTACGTTCTTTTGACGACCAGCATCACTCTGGCTTTCGGCCAGTTTTTACAGCGCGTCAGCATAGCTTGCTATGCAGAGCGCTGTATTAGCTATGATAGATTCTGTCTGACCGTCCGTCCGATCGTCTGTCACACGCTGGTATCATGCCAAAACGACTCCAGTTCAAAGCAACGTCGGTTTAAATCGACTGCAGGGCGGCGATGTGCACTCAGTGACGAATGAGGTATATAGTACAACACGTACCGCTGGGCAGTATCAGGAGTCTCTGATCAGTCATATCAACGGGCACCGAGTCCTTCAGCCAGAAAATGACAGGTTCTGGGTTGCCGGTGGCGCCACAGATCATCACAGTCCCTCGGCCTTTCTCGACCGCCTTCAGTGATGGACTCTCCACAATGCGTGGATAGCCCGCCGGAGCTACACACGCAAAACGCCAGCAGACATCACTTTACTCATATACGTGCACGAAAAAAATAAAATAGTCCGAACAAAAGAATCATTCTTATAAAAACAATAAGATATAATACGACCGTGAACTTTTTGGATCAGTTCTTTTGGATCAGGAACTGATTCCATACCGCTACTCACGTTGTTCTTGTTCTTGTTTTTGTGCCTGTTCGGGTGACGCTCTTCAAAAAAGCCTAAGGCTCCGTCTTTTCAAGCGGATCTGGATAAAATTTGGCACGATTGTTCCTCAAGTAAATACACAGCAAATCACAGAGTCGAATTTTTGCTACAACGTCATACTTTCAAGATGATGACCATGGCGCTTTTTGCGTCCATGCAGCAGCAGCGTACGCCGACTGCCCGCTGGAACGCCGAGCGCGTATGACGTCATTGGCTAGTTGTATGCGCTACATTTCCTGAGCCATAGTACAATCGTACCGGTCTGGCTGAATTTGTCATATATTTCACGTCTGTACTTGAGATGGGATAGAAATGCCACGTCTGGAATAGCCGTCGTCAGCATGCTGCACGGCTTTTTCAAACAACGCTATACAATCGGTTTCATCTCAGCAATAGCTGAGCTTCTTGTTGCTGTCGATATGCATACGCTGCATGCGCTAGCACCCTGTAAACAACTTCTCCACTTCTTTACCAAAACTATGTCACGTTACGCTAAGATGCGTTGCAGTTTTCCATCATGCCCACATGCAAACGTAAGTGACCTCTAAGTTATGCTGGCGTATAAAAGACTCGTGCAGCGCAGTGATGCCATTGACAGCATGTATCTGACCGACTGTAGCGGTGTTGACCCGCTGTAGGACGTAAAACGATTTACATTAGTGCATTAGTGAGTCGGGCGTTACGGTACCACCGACCGCCAGAAAACACATGACAATGTGCTCTCAGCAACCCGAGGGCATCGCTCCATCCATCGTGTCGGCTACAGAACCAGCGACAGCAGCAGCGGCAGCAAGCGGAGACCGCGTCAGGGCTCCTGAGCAAAGTGACCCGGCAAAACACTCCAGCGCCGGCCCCCACGGAACGTTGCTGACGACGGCCTCGACGCCCAAGATGGCGGTGACGACACAGATGATAGATGCGTCCGCTGGAAGACGAATGGCCGGTAATTTGTGCCGTGTGGATTTTTTCGGCCCGCTTTAATCGTTCGCGCATCGATCGGCACGTACGTGTCGTTCGCGTGCATAAGCCAGCGCGCTCTGCCCTTGTTGTATATATCGACTTCTTTTGTTTCACGATGCTTGTCTCCATTTCGACATTATTGTCGTCGCTGGAAGCTGATCGATGCTACTGCCACTTGAGTAGCACTATCTGTTGAGCTCTGGCAGAGCGTGTTGCCGTGCAGAGTTCGGCTCCAGCAGCTGCGCTATGAAGATAATAGATGCAACGCTAAGATAGAGGACAGTGGAAGAGCGGTCGCTATCGACCAGCGACACGGTATTACCACAGTACAATACTATGCGCCATTATTGTACTGTGGTATTGCGTCTCGTTTGTGTGGTCAACAAGTGCAAGCTGTTGGTCCTTTTCTGAAATGTGATCGGATCCGTCGGAGCGATGTGCTGTCCTTTATCCGTTTCCTTTTTGTCATCAGATTTTTCCTATAATCGACTCGGTTTAAACCGCAATGGCAACATTATTGTTATTCAGAAGTTTCTGATAACGTTTTAATATAGATTTTCAGCATAATTAACCCGAAGCTGTCTCCAAGTTCAGTGAATTTTGGCCCATTCTACCAAATCTTTGCGCTGCCATCCATGACCCTGGACTGGACCTTCTACAGCTCCTCGTGATGGTTATGTCACGTGACGTTTCACACCCATCTCACTGCATCAACAAAGTACAATTTTTCGCCGACTATGCGCCTACCAGTCTCTGTAGCACCGATCTTTGTGATCTAACCGTTCTTGCGTCTGAGCGGATCTCTTTGACGTAAGTCCGATCTGTCAGACTTACTTTTAAAACGCGCTCTGTATGACCTTCCTCCAGCACTCGCTCCCTTATCTGTTATTACCTTGTTCTATTGATGTGATACACCTGGTTCGGCCAGACGGCTTCTGGGAAGGTTGTAAGTAACTAAATAAATATATTACTTGGTTGTCTTGGTGGTTGCATTGGTTGAGCGTTGGAGTCGTGATCGAAAGGTTGCTGGTTCGACTCTCGGCCCGGGCGCTATCAAGTCAACTAGGACAACTCAGCCTCGATCCATCCCTCCGGGGTAGGTAAATCGAGTACCGGCCTGCATGGCTGGGGTTAAGGCGGGGTGTGTTCACTTGTGTCGGGTAGCAGGTAACACTGTGTGATCCCATATGGCAAGTGACACTCCGTAGCTGTGCCATGGAATACTTCCATTAACGGCTATACAGTACCGTTACCGTTTTTGTTTCCATAGCGTCATACAGGAAGCAGGTGAAGTGAAGAACAGGTTGTTACGGTTTCGGCAAAGCTCATTAGAACCACTGCGTTGAGGTCTTTGAAACTTTATGCTCTCTAGTCTCTATAACCCGTCATCGCTTTACTGAGTGCAATGTAACCCAGACATCAAAAACTAGTCTATCACGAAAACACAAGAAGCCCATGGGAATGCCAACGCGGCAATTTAATTAGAAATAGAATTAGTCAAGCCATGCCATGTGTCACTTCCTTATACTTGCGATTAACGCTTAATCACTGTTTCAAACGACAGTATCTTAAATATTGTCCTGACGTGGATGCTTATCTTCGTTCTAGAGGGTTAAGCAAGGGCAGACAGTCATTGAATACAACGTGACAGTCCGATACATCGACCGGGTTTTGCGACAACGAGTCAACGACAGGCGCAGGCATACTGGGTCACGAGGTAATGCCTAGTTCCCACCATTCCGTAGCCGTTCTTCCGTTCCGTAGCTACCGTTACCGTTGCGGCTGAGAACGGAAATGCTGGAAACGTCTTTTCGTATACATAGGGATGAAGAGACCAGAACGCTGATTGGTTGTCCGCCTACGGCATACCGCAGAACGGCAAAAATAGGATTCGATCCTATTGCTACGGAACGGCTGTTACGGCGCAACAGCAGGTGGCAACGGCAACGGCGCAACGGAATTTTTCACCTAGACAACGTAATTCTTACGGCGCTTACGTAATTCTTACGGAATTTGCGTAACGGGAACGGCGAAACGGCAACGGCAGGACGGCAACGGAATGGTGGAAACCAGGCATTGGCTGGCACCAGGCACCAGGGTGAAAAGGTAACGCAGCGTAACGCAAAGCACCGTGCTGTAGCCGTATTGCCGCAGCTACCTGCAGTGTTCCGCAGTGCCGCAGTCATTGGTTGAACGCAAACGCGGCTCTGATAATAGTCGAGTTCGCCTCCGGCGTTTCGGAAAAACCAGAAGTCGTTTCCATTTGCTTGCGGAGCGCCGGAAGAAGCCGCCTCAAGTGCCGTTGCGGCGTCTGCTGTTGCGTAAAAAAGTACGCAACACTTTTTTGTTGCGTAAAAACTCTTGCGTCGCGTAACGGAATGCTGGAAAACACGCATAAGCAGGCCGAGCGTCGGACTGAATCGAGCCACTAATGGCTGCTGGTGCTGCTGCAGCGACAGACAGAACAATCAACAGAGCATTAGCTGCTGCTGCAGCCGGTACAGCAGCGGGCGTCGCCAGCGCGCCGTTGATAACTCAGTAGATTCGCCGCGGTTATGACGCTGCCGATTGACGCCCATATAATATACGCTAGGGCTGCGTGAATCGCGATCCGGATAATTCTAATCGTTTCGATTTACGGATTCCGATTCCGACTCGACTTGCACACGTTCAAAAGCAGCCTGACAGAACGTCACAAAGAAAATGAAGATATTTATCGTTTTCACAGGGGAGAAAATAGGTGAAAGTAACGACAATTTTGCACATAGTACTGTACACAGACAGCTCTTTGCACAGGACGCCCCGAAACGAAAACATTCGGAATATACAGCAGAGAAGGCAATAGTTTTGATCATTACAGCCAAATATCACCCAGAGTAGTGGTCAGTAGATCAGTGCATTACGTCGTCCAACTATATAGGTCGTTCACGTTGTACATATAGGCCTACGAGCCCGGGACTCCCCAGATGCAGCCCCTCCCACCATTGAGTCGGGCAAAGCAATTATTCGGGCAATTGTCAAGTTTCAGTTCGTTGATATATTTGGTCCAAATTGGTTAGGTAGATGAGCAGTTTTTTTCGGGCGATGTCGAAATATTTTTCGAACAAAGATGGCCCAGCTCCTCGTCCTAGAAAAATTGGTCCGTACGCCTAAGACATTGTACAGATATTTAGTCGGATAAATTCGAGTAGATCTCTGTCAGTCGAATCGTCGGCACTGTCCGCACTCTATTGTCGGCTCTAAATTGACGCCGGTTATAACTGGTCTGTGCTGATGATATAAACACATGGCATAATGCGGCTTGTGTCTGCTGCCTGTTGGCGGTCGGCTTACAGTACAATACAGCATAAACCCACGGTGGTAGACATATGAATAACGACGAACGATACAGAGTTCAGATCCACAGACACTGATTGTTGATCCCTCTCAGGCAGTGGACAATAAATCAGCGTTACACAGTACGAACATTGTCCGGTAGATTCGTCTCTATTGCGGTATGTCGACTGATATAATGTATTAGTATAGGACATATCCGACATGTCTTTTTGTGCACGTCTGGACGCAACAGTCGTCATCGCGTGGAGTTAAGCTGTCCGGCGCCGCACAACTGAAACAAGAGGCACAGAGCTGTCGCTGAGATAGCCGATCGTACTGCGTTAGAAATTTACGATCGCCAAAAAGTAACATGTAAACAGTACACGTGATCTGCATATGCATCAAGTGAGCATAATGTGCACCTCGTAACATATGCAAACTAAACATGGCTATTACAGACGCGGAAATTTTTTTGGAGGTGAGGAGTTCAGAGTAGGGGTATGAGGTTGAAAATTGTAAAATCGTGTTCGTAAGAGGGCACTTCCTATTCACTTGTTCAGACACTTTTGATGGAGGATGTATCGTTTAGCCACAGTGCACTGCGTCACAGACGGAGAGGCGGACGAACAGACAGACGACAGTATCATGCCAACAGCATGCAATATGATCAGCTAATAAAACTGCGTGCTTGATTGTCCGCCTTTGTAGTCTAAACTCCTACAAAAGAAAATATGGTCGGTGGAAGGTGATGAAGGAAGGTGAAAAGACTTTGTCCCAAGTTGAAAATTCTCTGCGGATATCCTGCCAATGTCCGTTTTCGTTGAGGGTATACACTGCCCACGGATGCAGTGTATACCCTCAACGAAAACGGGCATTGGCAACTAACGACAGACACGCGGTTGAATAGTGGTCGAGTATCGGCCATACTGGCGATGAGTCAGTTTATCGGTGAGGACAGTCCGTAACGTGATGAATAAATTGTCTGCATTTCTCTCCGTCTTGCGTCAGTCGAGCAGTTTCATTAATTCCAAGTCCATTCTGGTCAACGTATATCCATTGTATCCATCTTCTTTGTGGTCTGCTTTTTGCGTTCTCCTAACACACATCCTGCTATAATCCTATTCTGATCTCGGAATGGCTGTAATACATTCAACTGTCTGGGACCTACGTACCTAAACTCGCCAGCAGTGGCCTCGTGGTGGGTGGGGGCAGGATGGGGCAACTGCCCACCCTAGATTTTAGCCTGTCGGAAAATTTTCTTAGCAAAATCATCGACTGGGAGGGAATTTTGACCCTCAAACTTAGGAAACATGGATGGACTGAGCACAGCGAAGTTGTATACGAGATTCTGGGTGCATTTTGAAGTGCAATTTTTGCAGACAGACGTACGTTATGACCAAATTTCAGACGATTTCTCTAGAAGTGCAATACGAGAATTCAAAGTGAAGTCCTTCGTAACTTTTAATACTAATTTTGCTGTCGAAAATTTGCAGCTCTCTGTCGGAAAAGTGCAAGTTCCCGAACTCCCCCACTTTTTAACCCGCCACGTCGTTGTGTACAAGAGTTCCCAACCACCACGGAATTGTTCCAGACACATGCGGCTTCATTTGCGTCCGCCTATATTTCCGCGCGATGCGCCCCGACGCACGTTTTTACCGGCCCGTTACTGCCGTTATCCGCGGACAAAAACGAACCAACGAACGCGGCTCACGCGGGACACGACGACGACTTGCATGGTTGATAATTTCTGCATCGCCATCGCGCGATGATGGCATACGCTCGATCGCACCTCCTCGCCGGCAGCAACACGGCGCAATTAGGACACTTAACTGCCATCGTTTAATATTGCATGAGACCGGCCGATAGCGATGAATGCATGCACAGAGCGTCGCTACGTTGGGTCAGCTCCATGTTCCAATTTGCCTATGTAATGACCGACCGGCAGTCACGTAAACGCAACATCTCCAACAAATGATGTCCAGAAAGTGAGTCTATATACTGTAAATGAGTGCATATCTATCTATGTTATTGCATAATATACACCGTGTTCCAAAAAACGAAGCCCCCAAACTTTGGCAGTAAGTTTGCCAAATGTTAACCGATTTAAAAAATTCTTCCACTGACAGACTCAGCAGGAAATTTGCTATACAGAGCTACCACACCTAATGTATGTCGCTACACTACCTTGTGAAACATGAATGACCGAGACACCAACGAAATTCACCGTGTTCCAAGCTGATGCATTTTTTTGTTCTCGCATTTAAGGCAGTAGACCTTGCCTTAACAAAACTGCGGTAATACTCACCATTTACTATTACTTTTGGATCCACAAACTGCATTGACGTATTGTATTTCTAAACTGCAGGCTAATAGTCTGGTCCGCTAACTCGCCGAGCGCGTGCGAGTCACTGGCTCGCTGTTTGTGCTATACAGTTCCTGATCCCCTCGTACTTGTTCTATTCATAGATACACGACGCAGTAGACAAAACGTGAACATACCGAGTCCCTCGGCGTAGACCTGTAGGGTGGCGGAGGCGGTGGCCGGGTCGCCAAGGCCGTTCTCAGCCACACACTCGATGAGTCCGTCGTCGCGGCGGGCACTGACCGGGTTGATCCGCAGCACGGCGCCGTGCGGGATCGACATGATCGTGTAGCGGTCGTGTCGGTGTCGGGTGGCGATGCGCCGGCCGCCCGACCGGCGGAAGTAGACGTCCGGCGGTGGGTTTCCGGTCGCCAGGCAGATGAACGTGGCGATGCCGTTGTCGACGACCTTCTGGTCGCGAGGAGCCTGGGTAATGCGTGGCGCATCTGTAACACACGCACACACACGCACACAGAGGTCACGTGACGCCGTCCTTGTGACGTCATCGAAAGTGTCGTCGCCATTTTGACCAACGCCGGTAGACGATTCCTGTCAACGGAAATTATAGCAGCACCATAAACATCGCGCAACCAACGAGCCGACAGGAAATTGCCTCCAACGACAAATGGATCCACTGTATTCACTATAATACTATAAAAAATATACTATACGCTATACAACATGCATAGAGGTCATCCATTTTCAGTGTATTGTATTACTGGCGTCTAGCTTTAATATTTTATCAACGATATTAAACAAAATAAGTCAGTTATATATTATAAGTAGTTTACACAAGATCAGCAAATATTCATTTCATATAACAGCACGTAGATTCGTTTGGTCTGAACTACTGCTTGTGTAGTGACGAACTAATTTCAAAACCGTTGTGGAGTATTTTTAATAACGACTGATAGACAGTAGGCCTAAAGGTCGATACGCACTGGCCGTTCGTACCGCCCGTACGCGCGGCCCGTATAGGTACGTAAGCCTACGTGTGCATCGGCCTTATGCTGACGCTGTAGCATTAAATCTGTGAAACACAAACAAAATTCGGACGTGAACAGAGAAGAGCATAATGTGCGGCTCTCCCAGCAAATCTGCGGTCAGGTGTACGCGGCACTCTGCAAAATCTGCAGCTGCTGAATCCTTTGTAGCCGCGTCGCCAGTACACAGCAGAATCAGATAGCCTACAACAGCTGCTTCCCGAACGTCTAAGACCACTTTCCAAATCGTGGAAATACGTCGAGTTCTCGGACGGTGGTAAGGTAATAGGCGTTCACAAAAATGAAAATGTAGACATATACACCAGAATCGCTTTCAGTCGGGATTGTTCCAAGAGTTCATGACGCTTTCAGGCCCCAACATGACTGGAACACTGATATTCTATCCTCATTCAATACGCTGACTTCATTCATCAACGTGTCATTTTCAGCGCTTTGCATGCGACGTTTCCATCTGCTCATCCGAAATAAAAATTCAGGCTGCACCAGTGAGCGTCTGTGACCTTACGACCTTGACGTTTAAAACTTTTACTCGAAAATTCGCATCACGCACCAAACTGCACGCCGATCTTTCAATGTTTTCACCACACACGGAGACAGTAGATTCAAGAAAGTTCTTCGGATACGTGTCTTCAGATAGGCTACTTTCATCTCGATTTTGACATCGAAAGAGTACCTTACAAAAAGTTACAAGTGATGCCGCCGTCAAGTCTCAAATGTCTAGGCCTGCAGCTAGTGTCGAAATATCGTATATATGCCAAGTAATGGGGCCGCATCTTAAGTAAAAATGAAAAAAAGAAAACTGAGCTACCGCAAAGATGACCGCGCGATGCGCCCTATATATAGGTGCCCTGAAAATTGTCGAGAGTCCCTGAGTACGCCCACAGCTACTTTTCACGAAATTTTTAATGGGCTTTTGTTCCGATCGATCATATGAATGTGTGTACAAAATTATTTTGAAGTTCGTAGCTTTGCCCATTCCTGAGATAATAGCGATTGCAGTTTGGGTTGAGGTTACGAACCCCCAATTTTGAGGAAGGGGAGGCCGTAGGGGATCGGGGATGATACCGTTCGAATGAGCGTTGGTGAGTTCCTATAGGCCCTCCGTAGTAACTTCACGCGTTTCAGAGATATTGTCGCTTTTGTGCTCCAGCACGCCACTTTTCCCCACCTCACCTCTAGTCTCCTCAAAATTTCCCCATGTTCCCCTAGGAAAAGGTGGATGGTCTTTCGGCTACAAAAAAGCGAAAATGTTGGGCTAATTGTCCGTGCAATTAGTTTCCAAGATTTCCAACTTATGTGATCCTGATCCACCAACGTTACAGACGGACGGACAGACAGAGAGACGACGTGCAATCTCAATACCGCGCTTTGCAATATAGTGCATCGCGCGGTAAAAACTATTAACA
>Ga0209681_1000509_pt1 | contig 10182 bp, 6 predicted proteins | sample WorMetLIZISLAND2_3_FD_187416 | JGI IMG/M metagenome (GOLD analysis project Ga0209681, IMG submission 187416) | Marine gutless worms symbiont microbial communities from Max Planck institute for Marine Microbiology, Germany - Olavius clavatus LIZARD... ... | reverse complement strand
GAGTAGGCCATACTGATGTACAAGCATGTTGTCGCATGTATAATTTTATTTAAAACTGGCCGACACAGTGCCAGGTTAGCACAAATGTACGATGACATCAGAACTTGACATTTGTCACAAGTCTGTACTTGACACAAAACAATGTCAGCCGTGCTAGTCAAACAGTCCAAAGCCCATGTCTTCATCTTCAGACTCTGACTCTTCAACCTTCTTTTCCTCTTTCTTCTCAACCGGAGCCGCTTCTGCAGCAGGGGCGGCAGCTGCAGCGGCCGCGGCAAACTTTGACGGATCTTTCACAAACGCCTTGGCCTGTTATTTCACACACAAACACAGATGCACTTATCTTATGATTATCCACCACATTTTCACAGGTTACTCCAGGTTCAGCTGAGGGCCAAAAGTGAACGTTTGGGAATTATTGTGGTACTACATTTTACTGGCTTATATGCCCAACTGTTGCCAAACTGTGTCAAAGCAACCAATGACGAAAAAACTGTACAAAACTACCGTCTTTGTAACTAAAGCCGAAAAATTAACTATTACAAAATCCTGCAAAATAACTAGCACAGAATTCAGAACAAAATGTTGAGAAAAAGCTACTTTTCTGTTCCACCCAAAAAAGCAAGAAGTGGAATAAAAATTCTCACTAATGAGCGTACCAGCTACAGTGCACATAGTCCATATTTTATAGTAGTATGTTACTGGTGTCCTGGCTCAGTGGTGTAATGGTTAGGCCATCAGATTTTTTTTTGCGAGTTTGACTCCAGTCGTTTCAATGTCAGTGTCAAGAAATGTCTCTGGTCAAGTGGTTCACATAAGTGCCTGGCAGCAAGCAGTATAATTAGTGCTGTGCGAATATTAGAAAATTTGAATCGAATAGTTACTTACTATTCGATTCGAAACTGACGCAACTATTCAAAATTTTCAAACAGTTATTTAACTGTGATCAGCCGGGTGACTGACACACGATTTGTTTGTACTTTGCCAGCCACAAGCCACTGCACTCACCTGTCGTTGAACCCAGTGCTGCTCCGCGTGTGTGTGCCTACCCCTCCCACTTCGCTTTTAGCAACTGAAGTTCGCATTTAAATAAAAAACAAATTTAATATCCCTTCTTTTGAGAACTGCAAAAACTATTCGATTTGAAATTTCGAATAATAGTCTAATATTCGATTTGATTCTATTCGAAATGAAAAAAACACTATTCGCACAGCACTAAGTATAATTTAGTATCAGTCAGTAGTGATGCTCTCTGGCTCGGAAAGCAATCTTTGGGTCTGGCGGAAAATAAGGGCACCTTACCATCATGTTTATGACTACGTCATCATCTGTCGGTGACTGCCACAGCCAACACTCGTAATTGAGAAGGGACTAACTGTATCTAACCTGTATGCAGCAAGAGAAGACAAGAATAAAAATTAAGTGGCCAGAAAGAGAAACATGTGTCTGACTGTGTGTAATGGCACCACTACTAATTTGATTACTTGCTCCCACTGTTTTAACAGGCATGTGAACACGCACGACAAATAGTTAACTTACCGTTTCTGCTTGTGCAAAGTCGATGTCTGTAACAACGGCGATGGCAAGCAGGTTCTTAAAGCCGTTGATTATTGAGTGCGGTACGGAAGCAAGCGTCGGGTAGTTGATTGCTAACGAGATGCTCGACACGTTTCGCACACCCTACATAGCATGACAAATACACGTTATCACCATCTATGAGCACAATTCCATAAATTCTGTGACACCTTCATATACCGTGGATGTCCTGCTGTATCAGAAGGTCAATCTGAAATTATCAGATGACCACAGACAGCTGACTAGCAGCAGCGTTACTGTATCACAGTGTCTGATCAATCAACCAACACAAACAGCCGATCAAAATTCCCCGTGAACAACGAACAACTCAAATTTATTCATTTCTGACAGAAATATCACAAATGAACTGCAAGACGCTCGTGAGAGTGCATATCTCCTCTAGGCAAATTTTACAGAACAGTAATTTAAGTGCATTTTCTGCCACTTGTCATTTAATAACAAAACAAGAACATGCACATCAAATTTGAAGTGGGTAGTTTTAACTCGGTCACACTTAACAATGTCACTGACTATCCGACTACTAACCCTACGTCCGTTACCCGATAGTCCATCGTCCATTAGTCTGCGGCATTGTTAAGTGTCACCAGCTTTAACCATTTTGGAGCTATTAGCATTTAACACCAAAAAATTTAAGGTCCATGTGACAGTGACCATACCCTGTTTTCGGAGTAATGTGCTGACTTCAGGGTCTTGTGACCCTGGGAATGCCCTTTTTAAGATGGACTGTGCCTGGTAACATGCATGCCAAATTTCAGAGATAAAACTGCCATTTAATGCTTTAACTGCTTCAGTGGTCTACATGTATGAGTTCTTAAGTGCTGGAGTAACTTTCACTGGACGATTGTCCAGGCTCAAACAGTTGACACAAAGACTGGCCCAAGAAAGTAAGCCCAGCCATCAAGCTTTTGTTGCATCTTAACCGCTTGAAGTAGTGACTGTTTCTCACAGTTTCTCACCAGCACACACAGCTTTAAATATGCAATAAATTTATCGCCAAATATCCTTCCACACTTCAAATGCAGCTCAAACTAAGCTACTCTGTATTCAAAAGTAGCATTTAAACACTGTCAACAACCATGACTCTATTGAAAATTTACTGCCCAGCATTGCAGTCATAGAATTTTGAAATTGGTCAATATTTGACTAAGTTACGAAACTGGCAGCTTTTTATGGACCACTTTGTGAGGTTTCAGGAGAGTATGAGCTATTTCAACAACGGACTACGGCAGTGATAAAGTTACCTCGAGGAATCGTGAGCGGATGTCGTCGTCTGTGATGTCGAGAATAGCGACGTCAAACAGAGTACCGGTGTCGTACACTACAACATTGTGTACACATCTAATTAGCACTCAACACACAGATAGATATACAGATATACTACATACACCAGCAGTGGGTCATCATCCCGTTTCTGCAGCCATCTCAAAACTGCCTTTTTTTTAGGGCATATAGCGTTAATTCACTGTAGCACACTTGTGATAGCTTAGCCATAAGAATGGGCGAACATTAACTTATCTTACTGACACTCACATACCATTTTCCAGGTAAGCAAGTGTATTATGGGCTATTTTGACATACCGAAAACTCTTTACACCCTTCTTTAGGACGCTGGAGCCTGCCAACAGGATACTTCGGGCTGGACTCATGAACTTACATTAAATGCCATCCCAAGAAGTACTGAAGCAGAAGTATCTACAGGCTGGATGTCTTTCCTGTCACCCAACCACTTGTATACTGCCCACCCAGTGACTGTTAGACACTATAATTGTTACTACATTTGATATTTTAACCAAAGATGTCAGAGCACTGAAGGCATCTATAATGGGAGAAAAAATTAACAAGCACACGACAGTGGCACTACAGCAGTGAGTGATTGAACACTGTCACGATGGCTCAACAGCACCTAAATGCTGTTAAAATACTTGCTACATTAGACACATGCACACCAGCACAAATAGCTGAAACTAAGCATGTGAGTAGTATCTGCATCTGCATATTTACTGCACAGTGTGTCAGATAAAGAATTGTGAGAGAGAAAAAGTCAGTATCAGTAGTAACCAAATCGTTTTGCGAACAGTTTTCATGAACCGTGAAGTAATGCCAACACGAATCCCATTAAACTGTAAGTAGGAACTGTGTAACAGTAATTTAAATCTAGCCACACCAAACACTGGTTATGCTGTCATGTGGATGTGGCTAACTGGTAGCAAGACAGCAAACCTAAAGATATATTGTTGAAAACCCAAACATAATAATGAACCTTTTTATGCAAGAAACAGACTAAACACAGACTGTTATCTCCTCCTGAGCAGACATCTGCTCAGCTGGCAGTGTGATGTGTAACAAATGCCTCAGGTTAGGGATCGTTTTCAGCATAATTAATCAGAAAGACTAATCGATTCAACATCATTGGCATTTGTATCACACACATGTAACAACTTATGTAAAACAGCAAGAAAAATCAACAAACTTCAGTGCAGTAACATCATACCCTGTTCTATTTCAAGACCATAAGTGAACGGTGAGATTTTTAACATGTTTAGCAGCGTCGCCTCCGAAGCTCCAACCTTGTCTCCGGCTTTTATCAACTTCACATCACTCTGAAGTACAAAAATAAATAAAAACTTCATTCTATCTTGGCATTAGTAATGCTGTTGGTTGGTGAGCAGGAAGGGCATCTGATCTCTAAAAACGAGTGCTGTGCGAATAGTGTTTTTTCATTTCGAATCGAATCGAATATTGGACAATTATTCGAAATTTCGAACCGAATCGAATAGTTTTTGCCATTCACAAAAGTAGGGATGTTAAATTCATTTTTTCTTAACTGTGAACTTCAGTTGCTAAAATTTGAACTAAACTCAAAGTTTGTTTGTGTACTAGACCCAGAGAAGCGTGAAATAAACTTTGTGCATTATTTCCTGCATCCTGTGTGCGTAATGGACCACCCAAGTTGCGCTACTGGAAGGGCCAGTAGCGACTATGGCTATGCGTGGCTGTGGCTGAGCTGAGGTGGTTTTTCTGACCTGCCACGTGGTGCTGACAAGACAGCATGCAAAACTTTGCAAGCAAGAGCGACAGTATCACATTGGCAGGACCTGTATCACAACGTACTTTAAATGCAGCATGTGTCCGTGTTAAAGTTGAATCCTTAACAATACTGACAGAAAGTCCAGCACTCAACTGACCGTGTGCTGTGTTTGCCTCCCGCCGTTATAACGCGATCAGATGTCACGGTCGAGACTGGCGCTGGGAGCATGCACGCACACACGCACGGGAGCTGCCGTGCGTGGTCAGGGGAGTGGGAGGGGTAGGAACACATGCAGCGCAGCACTGGGTTCAGCGTCAGGTGAGTGCGGCAGCTTGTGGCTGGCAAAGTACAAACAGATCGCGTGTCAATCGCCCAGCTGACCACGGTTAAATAAGTATTCGAAAATTTCGAATAGTTGCATCAGTTTCGAATCGAATAGCAAGTAACTATTCGATTCGAAATTTCGAATATTCGCACAGCACTACTAAAAACTTGATACAAAACCCCGCAGGATGGTAATTAAGTAAGTCAGTCCAATGTACTCTGTGGAAAATGCAACTTGCCTCTTCAAGAAGAGGGTATAAAGAATTTCGACCTCCAATAACAAAAACATAAGGATGTTCAGGACAAGAATGACAACAGTGAGAATCAAGGCCTATTCAAGGGAGTAACCGGCTAACCCAGGTTTACCTGGTAAATTGTCGTTAAAACGATGTGTGTGTAGTAGTATCTGGGGATTAGTAAATAAATAAAATAATTAATTCCACAAAATTTCATCACGATTTGAGGTTAAAAAATGGACACTAAACATGATAATCCTTTCAGTGAGGTACCAGTGACTATATCACCTAAAAATACTTTCTATTAGAGTAATGATGTGTTGCAGAAAGGGACAGAATCGCTGCTCAAAAATTCTTTTTTAATCTTAACAAATAACGGATACAAAAAAACACAACTAAAATGCAATTCAATAGAAAATCAACACACAAAATATCGACATCAGCACGAGACATACCAAGATTTCAATCGTTCCCTTTGTGATCTTCGTTTGAATGGCAAGAGCCTGAAAGAAGGATGTCTTCTCTGGACCAAGCGCTGTACACTGGGCTGGAACTGTAACATCAACCGTTGCAATGGCTCCAGCTTTGGCCGGTGCAGCAACCTATTGCAGCATACATACATACTGTACTGTATCAGTATATACACCGTGGGCCATTAAAAAGGTGCCACTTTTATTTTTACGATAACTTTGGCAAATGTGGACCGATTTCAATAATTCTTTCACTTTTGGATTCGTAGATAAACTGCGGAATACGGCGACATAAAATCTTCCACCGCACCTGAATTCTGTTGCTGCACTACCTTGTGAAATTTAAATGTTCAACTGTACACCGTTTCATACAATGTACATGTATGCTGTATTAGCTGGACTTATCTGCACAACCAACAAATGAGCAAATTACCGTTCATGGCAGTTTTCCAAGTCCTTTCACTGCTAAAACCATGTTATGAATGGTAATTGGCTCATTTCCTGGATGCCTGCTTTAAATCGTCACACCACCGCTCAATTGATGTGTTGACACGTTATTTAACGCATTGTTAAGCGTTTAGCGGGTACCAGCACAGTGCAGACGATTTTTACCAATTTATAGTACATGAACTTACTAAAATAAATAATTTTAAAACGTTTCGAACAAAAATACCTGCTGTTATCTGGTTTTACGCTTGAGGTTGTGCAGATAAGTCCAGCTAATACAGCATACATGTACATTGTATGAAACGGTGTACAGTTGAACATTTAAATTTCACAAGGTAGTGCAGCAACAGAATACAGGTGCGGTGGAAGATTTTATTTTATTGTATTCCGCAGTTTATCTGTGAATCCAAAAGTGAAAGAATTATTGAAATCGGTCCACATTTGCCAAAGTTATCGTAAAAATAAAAGTGGCACCTTTTTTTATGGCCCACGGTGTATATAAGAACATGGCAGTGTGCTTATGAAACAATCCAGTAAGTTGTAACCACTTCTGCTGTAGATAGTAGCATGATCAAATCATTTGCCAGTCTTCTCGAACTGTGTATTGATGCAACAGAAAAAAAACGAGAAACAGTTTACTGCACTAGGCTGTCACCAGAAAGTAAGCATGCACAGAGCACAATAATCGTGTGTTTGGGCATTAATCATGCTGAAAGGCATTTTTCACATTCTTCTAAAGTGCTGCCAACATAACTGTGTTTTGGTGCCAATGGCCCAACACTCTTCGGTGGACAAAAGGATGGGCAAAATTACTGCCGCAAAAATTTTGTAAGTTTACTTTGGTTTGATCAACCTAACCAGGAATAATGCTTGAAAATGGGAGCCATTAAACAAAAATAAGTATGTGCATGTGTATGTACTGTAGACTAAACCACTGAAATTAGTAACATATCCGGTGACTGTAAAGTACACAGTCTACTTCAAACGCCGTATTCACAGCCTGAGCCACACAAAAGCAGATATCATGCATGCTACATATATACAATATGTGCTGTAGTATCAGAGATCAATCTGAAATTATCAGATGACGATAGACAGCTGACTATCAGCAGCGTTTACTATATCACGGTGTCTGATCAATCGACCCACATATATGGTCGATCGAAATTCCCCGTGAACAATACCCAACTCAAATTCAATGTTTCGTGCAGAAAATAAATAACAACGGAATAAACTCAAGATGCCATCAGAATACCATTTCAAGTTTTGGTGTAAATGGTGTAGCAAAACTACAAGTAAATAATTAAAGCAAAGCAAGGCAACAACAGCATATATCAAGTCATTAAATACAGCAGTCTGCTATCTAACCTTGTTGCTGTCTATCACTTTACGAACGTCACTGAGGTCTCCCTTTGTAAACACCAGACCAACATTGCCTCGAATATGTGGCAGCAGCCTGAAACACTCAGCACACACATACACCTATGGCATTCATTGTCATAGACTCATCTATACAATATCTGAGTTGCCTTAGCGATAAAATCAGAAACGGTGCAACGTACGGCAGCGAAATTTTGCACGAAAATCACTGTTGTGCCAGTGTAACACATGGGCTGGGTCTTATGTCGATAGGGGTCATCATTGGGAAGAAAACTGTACACTTAAAACAATGTTTTAGCTCTAGCAGCAAGCCAAAAATAGCACTGCGGCTGTCCGTAGCTGTTGACTAATAGGCTTACTATTGCCTCTAGCCTGCACGCAGATGAAAGAAGCAGCAGCAGCAGCATTTCTTCATATTTCAGTTCCACAAAATACTACATGGGCACTTTCACCAGATGCCTATCCATCAGCCAAAAATTCTACAGTGCACTTTTTTGACCCCAACCATTTGCCGCATATCATCCAAATTGATCCAGTTTCCAGGAAGATATAATGCAAAAATATCAAAACAGATTTCTACAACACTGGTGAAGCCATGCTGATAATAAAAAATAACACTGACATGAAACTGAAACGTGTTACAAATAGTCACGTAAAGTTATTTTTACAATGACGAAAAACCTTGACAAGGCTGACATCTTAGGATGTTGCTGTCCTACCAACAGTTACAACAGATAATTTACTTTTCCAGTGCAGGATTTTCTTCCAGATGACCACGAATGGCTTTCCGCATCATGGTATTCTTACCCATCAGCACCACTGTCAAATAAATTAATACACAACACACTCACAGGAAAAGCATTCAATACTTAACATACATAATTCTTTCAGCTAAAAACTACCAACTTCATGGACAGAAACAAATACTTAGTTTTTACACTCAAACTACAATGCAAAACATCATGCTACAAATTCTGCAGGATCTTAATTATATCTAAATGTGAATTATGGACAATGTTTAGAAAAAGCACAATCAGATACCTGCAGATCCTCGTAGTGCAATACGAATTCTCTGCATCTGCTTAGAGCCGACATTGTCTGCTTGGACGATGAAGCACTTCGGATATTCAACCAGAAGTTGCTACATAAAAACAATGGATAGCATATATTACATACCAATATGGAGACATAAGACAATGGGCAAAGAGCAAAATACTGTGTATGAAATATATAAATCAATGTGTGGCTAACAGAAAATGGGCAAAAAATACTACTAGAGCTTTAGTGAAGTACAAATATCATCTTCAGTATAAATATACAACACTATTTAGCAAAGAATCACTACTGAGAGATAAGCAGGATGGTGAATTGAACACTGTTAACAAGCCAATTGCAAATGGGCATAAATTGACAACCTGCCAGGCCTATATATGCAGTTGGCAGGAAAGTGCAGGTCAGTGGTTACAGTGTTACAGTCACAGTTACAGGTTACAGTCTAGCACAACTTCACAAGCATTGGTGGATGGTGGGAGCTGTTACCACTGGTGTTCCATATTATATTCAGAATCATTCACTTATCATGTTCCAAAATTTCACTACATCAAGTCATTTCTCTAATACATAAAGCTACATGAGTCTGTAACATTCTGATACACATTTAGTTAAGAATTTCACACACGGCTTCAATAAATACACAAGCACAGTAGTACGTCAGAATATAATGCAAATAAATAAGAAAAATGTGTCCGCTCAGGTGGCAAACAATCAGACATAATGGCACGTGCAGTAAATGAGCATACTGCGTGATTGTGACGCCACCTGCAGCAGGTGCTCTAATATTACACGCCAATGACTCACACACTTCTGACTGAACAGTGAGAAACACTGATGGACTTCCATGACACCAACTGCACAGAGCAGAATACCGAACAACTCTGACAACTGATGCATCAGTCCCAGAAGTGGATCTCTGGAGCGTGTTACTTATTAATGCTCGTATACTCGAAAGGTTATGATGCTGTTAAGAGTTCTGTTGCTCAGAACTAGAATAAGTTCCATATATTGTGCATGCATGGTCATTTCTTCCTACCAAGTCGCAATGCTTGCTGACCATGTACATATAGTCAGTAACACCACACAAGGAAAATAACGAATAAATTTTACTGATTAAGCACAATCAGTTTATGTAACCACAAACGTTGGATAACTGGACTCATCATACCTAAAGCATCAAGACAGTAAGTGTTGAAACTCAAACCATGACAGTATGCATGACAGAAATAGTTTAGTAAGTAAATGCAGATTAAAATGACAGGAAAATTGTTAACAAAAAATGATACATACAATCATTTTCTCGAAGTAGTTGGACTTCCATGTTGCTCTGTCGTCACGTACCATTGTGCCTCTAAATCAACCACAAAATGGCAAAATATACACCAACCATAAACAGAGATGAGTGTATTGCAGACGGGATCTGCAGAATACTTCGGATCCGTGGACAGACTGCAGATCTTTTTAGACGAAAAGTTGCAGATATGGATCCGCACACTTAAGGCACCTGCTACCACCAAGTATTTAGACAAGGGCCGTGCTATCGCAGGGACCACCGCGCGATGCGCCCAATATATGAGTGCCCAGATAATAATGTAAGCGCAAAATTAGCCGACGATTGCGCAAGAATCTCCACATTACAATCTTATCA
>Ga0209681_1000508_pt1 | contig 10184 bp, 7 predicted proteins | sample WorMetLIZISLAND2_3_FD_187416 | JGI IMG/M metagenome (GOLD analysis project Ga0209681, IMG submission 187416) | Marine gutless worms symbiont microbial communities from Max Planck institute for Marine Microbiology, Germany - Olavius clavatus LIZARD... ... | reverse complement strand
CGAAATATTCCAACCTGTGTGAAAATCATACCTGAACGTCACAGACAGACAGACAGACGGACAGACGACTTACTGTAGCATAACCGCGCTATGCACTAGTGCATCGCGCGGTAAAAAGCTTTGTTATGTTCACGTTACTGCGTCTTTACTCTATACCACAACAGTCACATTCTTGTACAAGTTATTGAGGGACACGAATGTGTCGAATAGCCTATAATTGTCTGAGCCAGGCTTGTCATTTTGGACAGAAACATACGATCACAAAATGGACACAATTGCGGATCGTTAGGAGATTACTAAACAACTTTGCACATACATTGTGTGTCAGAATAATAGCGCTGACGATTTCTAACGCGCCGTAACATGAAATCGATTACAAGGGCGCGAAAGAAATAAGACACCATACGTCCATCCTCCCGAATATTGGCCGATTTTAGAAATAATATTCTTTCATTGCACAGTTTGTAGGAAATTTGCAACAAATCAGTCACTAAAGAGCCTACCATACCTCAAGCATGTTTCTACACTACCTTGTAAAATATTAATCTCAGAAAATAGTGTGTCCTTTATGGTGAGGGATCTATGTTGCAGAAAGATGAGCTTGCCAGAGACGTTGCGTATACGGAACTTAGCAATAATGTTGTGATAGAAGCACGTCACAATAATAGATTTCATTGATTGTGATTTCGACGAATATGAGGCATTTGTAGTCTAATTTCGACAGCCCAGCTGTTATCATCAATCATTGACTAACTTTATGTGAAGAAAACCTTTTGTTCCAACGACTTTCTTCTTGTGGCCGCAGACGTGTACAGTCAGTCAGTCTGTAAATTTTTCAGTGTGGCTAATGTGATTAGATTTTTATCAGCTAATCAAATGAAGATAACCTCATTCGGCGACTATTTTGAGCATCTCTCAGTCTAGCACGGGGAATAACTTCAGTCAGATCATCAGCAGGCATCTCTTCTTCAAGCTAAGATCGCAATGATTCATACGACAATAGGCTGTGTTGAACCATGAATTTGCAGTTCATCTTGTTGGCTTAATTAGTACCGACTTATCTACCACATTCAAAGCCACATTCTCTCCAGTGCGTGCACGCATGATCTGCCGTTGCCGTGAATGGAAACGGAGCGAATTTTGAATACTTAGATTTCACAAGGTAACGTAGCATTATGGTCGATGAATGGCAGGATCTTTAATAATCTTTAATAACGGCTGTATTGAAAATGTTCTAGAGAGTGTGAACGAAATTTCAAAATTGGATAATATTGTATTGATGAAGACACGGATAAGAGTATGGTGTCTCCTTTTTCTGACCCGCAGTATATTGACAGACTGACGGAACATCATTCTGCATCGTGTGCACAAAGAGGTTAACATATTTCTTTCGCGATTTTATATTTGACCTTGAACGTCATTGAAAATATCGTCAAGTAGTGCAATCTGCTGCATGGTGCTCTGTGGTAATTGTTTCAGTACCTTATAATAACGTGTTCAAGTTTCAGTTACACCTCGAATATTCTCTTAAAGCCATGAACGCAAGTTTATCGAAAGTGTGACAGACCATTTACATCATAAAGTAGTCGAAAATACGTTATTAATTAACTAAGCTATTTACAATGCACAGGCAGGACGCGACCGCAGCATTGGCCTTTCATCGGCTATTAGTTTGAAGTGAAACTCAACTGTGAGTAGTTACTTGATAAAGAACAAGAACCGCGGTTGTTACTAAGCGACAGCCGATCGTACTTACTTATTTACAGTTATTTACAGATGCCTTTTTGCTTTGTTTTGATGCATGACTTCCGTACAACCATTGTCAACCATTAGGCGGCGTAGTGTTTTTGACGCTCAGTGTCGGTGTATGGGTTGAAAGTTGTGAAATCGTGTTCGTAGGGGGCACTTCCTATTCACTTGTTCAGACAACTTTGCTGTAGTGTGTATCGTTTAGCCACAGTGAACAATGTCATAGACAAACGGACGACATTATCATGCCAGTAGCCGATGATACTGCGTGCAGTACGATCGGCTAAAAAAGAATGTGACAAGATGAAATTACACCGTGTGGATCGAACGAAATCCCGCGGCTTGCTTTCCGACACTTCCAAATCAGCTAAACTCGTCGACACAATGGACTGTCGGTATGATCTATGAATAGAGAACGACGTGTGTGGTCGAACGACGACCACAGTGTCGTCGATGGCTAAAATTGGAGTCAGATTGATTGCTATCGGCGTCGCGTTTGCGTGCCCGCGGTACTGCAAGCCTTCTCGGTTGAGTAGCCTTTTCGATGTTCACAGACGAGAGACCATATCTCTCGCAACGGCGTCCCTCCATCGCTGCTTGATCGATTGGCGCGGTCATCGATCGAAAGTCGATGTCACACGATCCAGAAACCTGCCGCAGAAAACCGGCGCCAATTTCCGACGTCGTGTTTCTCGTGCCTGCATTTGCGCTGTTTGCTTCCCCGCGCCAGAAACTGCTACCGTAAAATATGAGATTATGGGACTAGGCTAAATTTGTAACAGTTTCTCAACTACTGTTCCAGTTGTCATTGATCTAACGACGAGCGGTAGCTGGCACTGTTGTACCACCGAGAATCCTGGCCCTGTCGCCCGCCTGGTCTGTTACAGTTCTTGACAGGTGCTCCTCCCGCAACAACGAACTCCCCGTCGATCTTATGACCCGCATTTCACGACGCCCGCTGCTCGCTGTTGCACATGCAGCAGCGTCCGCCAGCTGCCCGATAGCTCGCCCTGCGCGTGTGACGTCAGTTCCTGATCGATAGTACATACGGATAATTTAACGTGCGCTTGAAAACTGCCAATCCCATCGTATCGTGTCGTACTGGAAAGTCCCCTAAGAGTTCTTTGTATCTCATTATACACATCTGGAATTACCCCCACATCTGCTATCGGCTGTTCATTATTATAGGCCTAATTAGACCCAGCGCTTCGCTACCGCTCCACAGCAGGTCGCACTACTCATACAACGCTTGACACTTTTTCTGTACGATGTGTTCCACGCACCACAATGGTGACGATGTGAAAATAGAATGCTTTCACTGCATTCATAACGTTGTTTACACATGCGCAATGTGCTTTTTAGCCATCCTTGCCTAACACGCCATTTTAACAACTACCATTTTACGATAACAACGCACAATAACGTAAGCAGCTGCCATCCCCCAAAAATGGTTCTTTGCCCCTCCCAAAAATTCCCTTGCCTCTAAAAAAATTGTGGCTGGCTGCGTGCCTGGCTTCTACAACACCAGGAGTGTGTTTTGTCCGCCTGTCTTCCATGTGGTTCCGATCAAATTTCCTGTATTCAGAAGCTTTCGGCTGAGACAGATCTGACGTCTAATGTCCGCCGCTCAGAGAAATGAGACAGTCGGACGTTATGGAAATCATCCGACTACTGCACTGGAGCTTGGAAAAAAAGAATGATATGACAAGGGCATCGATGGTCAGTTTGACGTCCGGGTGGTCGGCTGTTTGCGCCGCAGTTCGGTATATCACGCAACGTCAACGGCTTCAAGCGACGCACACGTCGGCCACTTCCTGTCCTGGCTCGTCACCGGCTTAGAGAAATATACAAGGTGGTCCAGAACAAGTATCAATGGACGGTACTATAGATCAGTAACTGGCTAAACGCTGCTACTATAGGTGCCGAGCAAACACCGCGTGTGCACTCACCAAGCGGCAACACTTTTCTGCGTGAAATGTATGACATCATGGCCGCCGTCTTGAAAGTGTGACGTCAAATCGAAAATCCGACTCCGTTACGCCATGCGTATTTACCTGCAGAACAATCGTTCCGCATTTCATCCGATCCGATTCGAAACGACGGAGACTATTAGGCTTTTTGAAGAGATCGCCCTAACAAAAACCACAGTAAGAACAAGATGAGTAGCGATATGAGATCAATACCTATTCTAAAACATAAGCCACTAAGTGCTTGTCGCAACTTTAACAGACGTTGACCCATTTTCAAAATTATTTTACAGCCATCAGTACATTTGCTATTAAATGATCAGTAAAGATCGCGCAATACGCCAATACCGCATACGCGTCTACTTTGTGAAATGTTAATGTCAGCTTGAAAATGCTAAAATTCCCAAAGCTTCAGTTCGGAAAAGAAAGAAATTGAATTATTACTTAAATCTTATTACTGACGTGTCTTTTTGTAAGCAGCGCGAGTAGTTGTTGTGTGATTTTTTTTTCATTTTTTAGATCAGAAATGATCTCATTTTGCTACTGATTTTGTTGTTGTTGTTGTTGTTGTTGATCTTGGCCACTTCAAGAAAAGTCTGAGGCTCCGTTGTTTCAAGTCGGGGCGGGATGAGATTTGGCAGGATTGTTCTTCAAGTAAATAAGTAAATCGATTGAGTTTGACAGAGTCGGATTTTTGGTTTGACGTCACACTTTCCAGATGGCGGCTATAACGTCATTTCACGCAAAAAAGTGCTGCCACCTGGAGAGAAAATACGAAGCGTCTGCCGGCGTCGATACAGCAGCGTCTGCCAGTTCCTGATCTATAGTATATTCGTACTTGTCGTATTAATTCGTGCAATTATGTTCTCTGGTATTGTAAATGTCTGTATCGGTGCTTATACTCAAGTACAGCTCAAGCAGGAGTATCATACAATACCGATGCCACCGTGCCACGAGTCTGAACTAAGTATAAAAAGAGTTGTCGAGAAAATGTCAAAGCAAAGATTAAGCAGGAAATTCATGAGCGCACGACACTGACTGTAAGCTGTGGCTTTATTTGTGTCATTTGATTAACGATGACGTGAAGGAAACATTGTGTGTGGGCGATGTGGGCGACTGACGTCAGTAGTGACAAAAAGAGGACTGCTCAGTGCTCAAAGGGACTGCGGTGTGTGGACGCATTCATGCAGACTGCGATCCGCAGACTGTAACTGTAGCCTACACATAAAACTTGAAGAGTGCACTGGACGCAAATCTGACATGAGCGTCGCTAACCACAGAGTCTGTTATTTAACTGAACTTTTAAAGATCTGCGATCCTCCGGTGCTGGGCTAGTCAATAAATAGCGTAGTGTACGTACGTGTCTTACTGACTGGTTTTCTGCACGTCAAACATCGCGATAATTATAAATCACCGTCAGCATCGTTTATTGCAATAAGTCGTCGATAAGAAGACATTCAGGCTACGACACAAAAAACTAACCGCCAGACATGAATCTACACCGTGTCCCAGGAAAAAAGAAGCATTTTTATTTTCGACATAACTTCGCCACCTGTTAAGATATTTTTACATTTTTGAAGCACCTCGTTTAGTCTCACAAGTCACAACCACAGGGTAACAACTTCACAAGTTCATAACATCTAATACCTATTTATAGCTAGCCTACTAAACAGTTGAAGTTCTTGTTTATAGTTTGGACGCAGGTATACGGTAACATGTATTGTATTTGACGTCCCCTCCCCGATGAACCCCCGCGAATATCCGCATACACCTTATATTTTTAGAAAGTGCAATCATTGGCCTACATTTTGCAGCTGATAGTATGTCTCTATCTTCGTTAGAATTTTTATGGTGGGCTCCGTAAAACGATTTTTTTCCGCAAGAGTGCGCTTCGGCCGTTCAAGGTCATCCAAGATTTTGGTACCAATCTAAAGCGCGTATGTGACTTCCTGTTAGTCCGTCGTAGTAACCTTGGTCCTATCTTGCACCGTTTCGGAGATATTGCAGGTTTTTTGTGCTCGTGACCCACTGCTATTCCACAGTAATTTGGGGGTGTTCCAGTTGCACCAGATCGCCCATGTTGGGGCCAGTGTGAGTAGGTGACTAAAGCTGTTCGGCGGTAGAGTTATTTTAGATAGAAGTATTCCAACCTATATGATCACGGTACCTGAACGTCACAGACGGACAGACAGACAGACAGACGGACGGACGGAGGGACAGACGACATACTGTGCACCGCGCTCTGCGTAGCATCGTGCATAAAAAAGCCGATTTATCACGAAGTCTACGCGACTTTAGTCTGCTTTGTTCATTGTTCAGAGGAAAAGCTTCATGACCATATAATAATATACAGGAATACTACTGTAATAACTGTATTTCTTTCTTTTGAGTTGTCTTGTGCCCAAACCTTTAACAGAGTTACTGTTACTGCTACTGTCGTCTTCTGTCATCATCCTACGCTGATAGACTGTTGGCGTTGACTCTGACAATATCTCTGTAACAGCATTCCCGAGTCATGTTTGATCTGCGATATCTGTAGGCGCCGAACATCTGGTCGCCTCGGGACACTATTCCATGCACGATACATGTTCCAGCTTTCTGGACGTAGTGCAATGCACCGAATTTTACTGAGACCACAAATTCGTGAAAACAGAACCGCACAACAAGGCAAGAATACGCATTCGTCATCATCATCATCGATCGAGTAGACATCAGGCAGAATTTTGATATACGATTTGGTGCATTATGTGTTGCCGTTTGGCGACTAACCGTAATTCATCAATTCACCAGCGGCAGCCAAAATGGCGGCCGTTGCACAACCTGCATGGTTTATTCCATGGGACTTGCTTTGTACGAGAATGCACCACAGTTTACTGTGCTGGTGTTTACAAGCGACGACGAACACGCGATATTTTAGAGTCCGTGTGGCATATTCGTATGCGTAGCTATACCATGAGGCAAGATGAGAGGCAAATACCTCGACTTCACGTTTGCTTGAGTACATTTTGCTACTCTTTTAAGCTGAAATGCACCAAAACCTGTTTGGTAACTAGGCTCCTTCCGGATCTCCCTTAGGAGCTTACAGCGGACAGACCCTTGGCTGCATTATAGGGGTAAAGACCGGAGTCACCGGACCCCAGCCTGGGTGAAAAAGGGGGAGGGAAAGAGGATGCAGGAAAGTATAGGGAAGGGGATAGAAGATGGAAGAAACCTTTGCCTCATCTTAGAGTGCGTTCCGGTTACGCCCTTGGGCATACTGTCTTCGTAACATTGCTATCGTAAGTTATTACTTGAGAATGTCAATATACAGTGCGCATTACACCGCAGGCGATCGAAATTGCTGTAGGCTCAAATCACGTTGCGTCACGATCGTTTCAAATGCCACCCGCACAGCCGTACCGTACTACTGGCAGCTTCGACTAATTACATCAGAGTGAACAGACAGGCGCCGCCCGATTGTGTGACATTTGGGATACATTGTCGAAAAGTTACTGCGTGGATTTATTGTTTTGTCGTTCTCACGAGCACCGTGACATTTTACTGATTTTAGGGTATTATTTCGTAGATGTTCGCGACTGCACCCGCGGCCATACCGCTTGCTTATCGTTATCGAAGGGTCATAACTCAAAGATCGGACAAATATCCTGAAGTGTCACTTTATTATTCTGGTATACGGATGGAGTAAATCTCACCTCGTCACGTTAGCTTAATAAGTTATTGTTATTGTAGCTATTACATGTAGCTATACCGCATTTGTATGCGTGACTGCATGTAGGGACATAACCCCCCTCCCAGATGAACCCCACCAGAACACAAATCTAGGTAAACACGTTACATATCCACTATGAATTCACCAGAATCGTCAATACTACATACGTCCTGTGCAGCAAACAAGAGACAGCGCCCCTGGGGCCCCCAGGTCCGGATTGGCAACGATCTTATGGTCGTTCTCGTACCACCTGGGTTCACCACATCTGCTCTGACATCACTCGGCTCTGGACGCTCTGCATCAAGCTCGAGATAGATCAAAAATGCAAGCTGTCGCAAAGGCCTCAGGTCTGTGCAATCTGTGATGATGATGACAATATAAATTTTGTGTGTGTTTAAAATGTGTTTATAACCTATTTGTATAAATTTATTTATTCTACCTTTGCTACCACTCTTGGTGAATAAATAAAGCTGTGTGTATAAATACTGCGCAATTAAATTCGGAAAAAGAATAAAAACACCTATTCCCTTTAGGCCCTATCGCACCTTGTTGCCTCAAAACTTGACAATTTTATCTTCACGAGAACTATGGTTAGTGTAGCTCAACGTAAACAAATCACTTGCCGTTACATCTAGAATTCCAGATATCACAGATATAGCTGTCATACATTACAAACATGTCATCAGAAAAGGATAACTGAAAAGTTTTCCATGCTGTTGTTTATCGCCTCTGACGTTGCCAGCAAAGTACTGTTCGTTTGGCATGTAATGATTATTCTGGTTAGGGACTTGTCAATGTCTGGCCACGTAACCACGTGGTTCATTGTCTGACTTTCTATAACCTGTGTGTCTCTGCCCATGTGAGGGTGTGTTTGTGCGTGTAAAAAATTGTCTGCCATGCTATACCATATAATGGTGAAATAAAGATATGTGTACCGAAGTTTTTCAACGTCAGGTCTGTGTCATTGCCATTAATGACAGTTCAATTAGCCACAACCTAATTACGGTAACGCTATCTCTTAGCATCGCCTGCGGCGACAGCGGCGAACGAGGAAGACGCCGTGGATTCTGATCAGTAATTAGTTGCGATGGGCCAAAGTTCGGTCGAATACCATAAAGTCGCCCATCGGTGAGCTAATTGCATTAGGCCTACCCTCGGTGCGCTAACATTATTCTCATATGCATTATACCGAACTACATTTACGTGCCACTAATGTTGCTGCAGGGGTGTTGTTGGCAAATATCTGGTGACATCTCCTTACAACACATTTTATGTTTTTACTGGAGCTGGTAGGCACTAGCGACTTATGCCAGAACTGAAAAATTGGTTCGAAAAACCTAGGTTTTAGGCTTTTAAATCATAAAAACCTCAAAAATCCAAGTTTTAGGTTTTTATTATTTGTACAAATTTATACCGTACAGATCACATTTTATTACTATTTAAATCGTGATTTATGAGTTTTGCTATAATTTACTCCGCGGTAGCCTCATTCAGCTGTGCAGATCTTGTTCAAATGGTGCTGTGTGATTTCGAAAAATTCTGGTTATGCGCAAAAACGAATTTTAACGAATTTTTAAAAAAGTTGGTTAAATTCGTGAATGTTACGAATTTTAAAATGGTAAGCCACGAATTCTCAATCTCTGCTGGTTACTACCACGGTCTAGCAAAGCTGCAATGTGGCGCGCTCTAAAATATTGTTGTCGTGGTGACCTGGGGCTGATTTACAAAACGTCTCAAGTCGAACTTGGGTAAACTTAGAAACTATCCTGATAATCTTCTTAAATCAGCCCTCTGGTGTTGTAGTTGTGCTAGGGCAGTTTTAGGAATAGCGACTATATAGCAGAAGCTAGTGGCGACATGACTGCGCAGTAGCTATGAATGTCGCTACTATAGGAACGGGATGTCCCTTCCACCGATAGACTACCGAAACACATTGGAGACATTGCTGTAACGTCAAAGTGTGATATGTTGGCAACGATAATAATCATCGTGTCCCATCGCATCGGAGACGAATAGCAGCCAGTTAAGAGAGGGACGGAGAGAGATGGTTTATTAGCAGTTAATGCCAGTTAATTCCATATAAAGTAAGACTAGATAGGCCTAAAGCTAGTCATGGCTTACTGGTGCTCATGCCGAAGAGTTTTGCCTCAATCAATGCGCCAATAGAAAGGAAAGACGCCGATCCTTTAGGGTGAGAATGACAGTGTGTTTTGTTATATTTTTAGATATAAGTTTTAAAGTTATATTGTCGCACTTGGTTGGATTCAGTCAGCCGAGTGCGCGAACTGCTGAGAGTGAGATGGGCCTATGCTCCAACTTTTTACCAGCGGTAGTGCACAGTGCCGGATTAAGGAGTTGATGCTGTAGCATTAAGCCCATTCGTGGAATAGGCCACAGCAGTGAACGACAATTTTTTGCTGTATTTTCTTGGTTGCGCAGTGCGCACAGTCATGTTTTCAGAGAATTTCCACAACTACGTCATCGCTCGATTTGGCGCAATTACTTCACTTATGACAATTATTGATGCAATTGTTTTTTTCCTATTCTAGCGATCAGACCTTAGCTGTTGATGATACTTAGCTTGATGTTAATCTCAGACTGTACCATACTACCACTACGTGTTGTTGAAGTTACCGCGTTCAGTAAAAGGTGGCTGCGTTGTGTGGACAGCGGTCCACTGAGCTAAATATACAATTAATCAACTTTCTAGGCACCTCAAAATATATACAAACTATGGGCAAAACTTATAATGCGCCGCA
>Ga0209681_1000507_pt1 | contig 10207 bp, 10 predicted proteins | sample WorMetLIZISLAND2_3_FD_187416 | JGI IMG/M metagenome (GOLD analysis project Ga0209681, IMG submission 187416) | Marine gutless worms symbiont microbial communities from Max Planck institute for Marine Microbiology, Germany - Olavius clavatus LIZARD... ... | reverse complement strand
CGAATTTGCCGTTTTCCCGTTGCCGTATCTTTGTAAGTTTCAGAAATGACGTCGGCATTAATTGCACATTACGACAACAGACCATTCTGGACTCCTGCCGACACCAATAAGGATGACCTTGAATGACCTTGAATCCCGATTCATCTTAAAGTGTGCTTTACGGACGGCACGCTTGACGTAAGTACGTTGTGGCTTTCGGATTCATCCATACGCATAGGTATAGCCAGAGGAGGGAGAGTGGACTGGAGGGTCTAGTCCCCCTCCCTTTGACGTGGGCAGCTGACGCGCTGTTTCTCTGCGGTAGCTGAGCTTCTTGTTTTCACACAGTGTCAAAGCAAGAAAGATGAAGTGTTGAAGGACAAACGGTGCCAATGACAGCTAATGACTGTCTATTCACACTGCCAACTTACCTACAGCATTAATCTTCACTGTGATTGACAAGTGGGTGGAGTCAATGATCTTACCTATAGCATTACTCTTCACTGTGATTGACAAGTGGGTGGAGTCAATGATCTTACCTATAGAATTACTCTTCACAGTGATTGAGAAGTGGGCGGAGTCAATGATCTTACCTATAGCATTACTCTTCACTGTGATTGACAAGTGGGCGGAGTCAATGATCTTACCTATAGCATTACTCTTCACTGTGATTGACAAGTGGGTGGAGCCACGAAGAATGTCCAGTGCCCGATTGTGTGAGATCTTCTCAAAGTTCTGGTTGTTTACATCTAAAATCTGTCAACGAAAAACATGCAAGCATGTAACAGTGATAGAGGTTAGGTAAACGCAAAACAAAAGTATGTAAGAGAAATGGTGCAAGTTACAGACAAAAAAAGCACAACAACAATACTAATGACAGTGTAATTATTAGCAACAAAATTAAAAAAACAAATTCAACAAAAGAAGACTACAGTAAGTAGTTCCTAAAATAATTAGAGTCTGAAAACAGAGAATTAGTACATCATCATCATCATTCATCATCATCATCATCATTCATCATCATCATCATTGTCATCATTCACTCTGCTAGCATCATTTCAGCGCATAGCTCTACTTGCTGCCAACAAGTATCCAGTGTGGCTTGCTCAGTGACAAATTGGCGGCTTTCTCTACGCTCAGGTTATGGGAGGAGAGATCATTCTTCACTGGCCAACCAAGGGGTGTTAGGAGATCCAGCTGGCCTTTCCCAATCACTCTGAGGAACTGCAGGAAGCATTCTCCTGCTATCACCTGCCTCGCCCAGTCTGACCAAGGTGCCAAACAGCAACTGACGCCTTTTCTGAATAACTGAGGTGAGATGTAACAGTTTAAATTAGTTGCCACACAAGTTTGAAACAAGCTGGTACCACCATATGTTAAGAATCCTCCTCAGACTCCACTGATCCACTGCATCAATCTTACTTGGAATAGTACAGAAGTGGTGCAGACACTGACAACTAATTTCAGAAGAAAATTCCAAACATATTATCAAGATGACGTAGAAAAGTCAAAACCCGACCTGGTCTCCTCGTTTCAGTCCAACAATATCGGCTTTCGAGCCCTTTTCAACCTTGGTGATGAACAGACCACAGCCACGTTCTGTGCCACCAAGCACAGAGAAACGTAGGACTTCGTCACGCGTCGCCCGATTCAAAACAACAATTCGTGTACGTGCTTTCGCTGTCCGTGCTATGTTCACCAGTCGCAGCTGTTTCATTTGCTACACAGACAGACAACATTTGGCAACTGTTCACTGTGAGACAACTAGATTTTCTATGAGTTATGATAGGAATTATGCTACTCAAATTTGCTGTAGAACTCACTATTTCATTGCTGGCTTTGTTCTAACTTGTAATACTATTTCATACGGGTAAGTAACAGCATATAAGACAAACCTGTTTCTCCATCAGTGCCTCAAACTGCTCGAGAAACTCACTCAAATTGGTGTCGGTTTCAAAGTCTGAGTAATGGTTGTTAATCCATTCCAGAACTATTGACGCAACCTGTACGTATACCAGCACAAACAGCAATGGAAATACCCAACGATGAATAAAATGTAACATACTTTCCAAGCTACACAAACTTATTGAGTTGCTGATCTCTATCTCCCTGCTGCTGCCGACTGTACTTGGAACAGTCCCCCCCAACACGTCATGTCCGCACCCTCTATGTCTGTTTTCCGAGGTTGCCTCAAGGCTTTTCTCTTCAGGCGGTCATTCCCATAAATTTTACCACATCTTTTGTAGTACCTGCTCAGTGACAGATGTCATTTTCAAACACTTAAATGGTTCTTTTTTACTTTTTTAATTCATCACTATTGATGCGGGTCTTAGCCAGACACCAGCATATACTGTGCAACCACGGACATGTGGCTAGTTCATCGTGTACTATGCCTATTTATTGCCCGACCTACAATAGTACTCATGGCACATACCCAAGGAAGGGCGGCCAGGCTGAGTTCACCTGAGTGGCTGACTACATACGGGAGTCACCCATACTAATACTAAGATGTCTCACTGTACAGCAACTACATTGAGCAACGCAAGTGCATTACGACTAAGCTAACCTAACACTACGTTAACACTACATGAAAATGTTTCCTGTGCTTATCTGTTTTATAATGGCTACCAGATACTTAATCAACAGTTAGGCAACTTAAAGTTTGAAAATAATCATAAAATGTAACATTATAAAAATAAATATCATAACATTAGAAAGCAGCAAATACTGAAATGCTGTAAATATCAAAATATAAAACATTCATCTTATTTATGACAAAAACAAGAGAATGTTCAAAAACCTTATCACGAAGCTTGTAGTCGCTACACCACTCCAACAGACAACGGGTGATATCATGAGTAGTTTTCACGAAAGTACGATAAGTAAGCAAGAAGTCTTCAACGTAGGTGTCAACACCATCGCCATCATGTTTCAGCTGATCAATCAGCTTCTCTGGCGTTCCCTTCAAATGCAAGCTTCAAAATCTATATGGCAACATAGCATAGCTGCCTCAAACATTAATAATACTCTTGGACCCAATTTTGTAGTCTACTGAGCGAAGGTTCTACAAATGTGAAATGATTTCTATGCAAAACGGTCCACATAATTGGTGTTGCAAAGCACACATTGGCCAATTCTGAGTATAAATGGTGCAAGTCAGTTCATAGCCAAGAACCGTAATTCTGTTTTATGATTTTTTTTCTGGATGTGTAGTTTATCTTTAACATCCAGACTAGACCTGATGTGACAAAAACGTAACTGTTGAAGGCTACAATACACATTTTATACGCTTAGAACCTGACTGGATTTTGTAGAGACAGAAAGAATACATTTGATTTATCATGTATTCAGCCTACCAGAAACAGTTTCGACCCAAATCTTCCGTTCCAATCTATTAGGAGCATATTGTTTGGCGAGTATTAAGACATGAAAGCTTAAAGTGTGGTTCATAAGAACAACACAAAAATGTGTAAAATTTTCTGGCCACAAAGAAAATTTCGCTGACACCAAAAGTGGATTTTGTACTGAATTATGACACAAAAGAGACATGTCGTGCTTTCGAGGTCACAAGTTCACACAGAAGGAGTCAGATGGGAGAAATTGCCCAAATCAGACACCTAACATTAACATACTTCACCTAATAACACAAAACGATGATATTTTACCCGGAGGATAATGCGCTGTCGTTGGTTCTGCCCATCACAGACCAACTGCTCAGTCACAAGAACCAGTTCACCATTCTCACTCAACCGCTGCATGTTCTCTTCACCCTGAAATGAATTACAACAACAGCATCAACACCAGCATCAGTTCTAGTTCACTACTGGAAATACAGCCATTACACAGTGGCAGCGACAACTCTCATAATCTAAAAACATTCGCCTTTTTACTGTCATTTTCTGCACTATCTAGTTACCTTCTCAATTCCTTCCCCAGCAAGTGGAACTACACACAGAAATTATGCCAGCTGAGTGATGAAGTGGTATACCTCAGAAACCTCTCAGCACAGACAAAAGCTTCATATGCTCCTCGACACTCTCCTAATAAAAATCTTCCACCAGCCTTCACTGTCATACACTGCTTGAGCCAAATGACATCATTTTCACATTCTCAAAATCTCCTTCATCTGCCCTTCTTAATCACTAAAAAACTGCAATATTTCTCACACTCATTTTCACTTCTATTCTATCCCGCTGTAACTCATGCTCTACAGTCATCAGCCAGTTCCTACTGCCACAAATCAGCCAACATCTTACACAACTTGCACATATCTTAGCTTACCTTTTAATATACACAAGTTGCATCAATGGACAAGTCAGGATTTTACCTCATGCAAGATCTGATAGTACTCTTGCTGTGGAATGCAGACAAATTGGCAGTCATCCACCTTGGTGTGCATTGTACCGTCATGCTGCAGCTTCTCCATGGTCGGCGTAATCCCAAAACTATAACAACGTTAATTGTCATAGATATCACAAATCTCAATGCAATCATGGATCGAAACTGCAAACGGCTATTAATCAGACGTGCGCATCTGGGACCAAAGACAAGCATGTATCACATATTTAAAAAAAACTCTATCTAATGAAATGTCATCAATATTCTGTGAAGAAAAATGGCTTATAAGTTTGAACCAAACGCCAATGAAAAAAATAATTTCCACTGAGAACTTCTCCCAAGAACATTATTTATTAATAATTATTTGACAGTTTGAGGCATGTCATCTATCAGAATCAGTCATTGAGAGGAACGGCATCAGACCAAAATTATTCACACGTATCGAAAAGTCTAACTCAACACTTAGCACATCAGTCATCTAAGCCTTCACATCAGAATGTGCAATGTTGATAGAAACCTTTCTGGATAATAATTTACACTCTGGATAATAATTTACCACATTTAATGCCACTACTATTATGTCCATTTTAACCAGTCTATGCTTCGGCATGATACTGATACTGGTCCAAAGTCGCAAAAGGCACAACAACAGTAAACATCTGCTCTACATTTGCTATCAACTAAGCAGGTACACCAAAAATGATCAATTGTACCAGGGGCTTTTAGAAGTTATCTAGATAAGTCTGATGCATCTTCGACTAGTAGAAAGGTTTATTAACAGGCCAGTGGCCACATACCATTTTTTGAAAAAAATCAACCACACGATAGACCTTCCTACACGACAGTAACAATGTGAAATAGGCAAACATAAGAATGCTTGCCTATCACCAAGGTGTAGCTGTTCAATTCGACCGTTGCGTCGTATCACTTCCACATGGCCGTTGAGTATTACACACCACGAGTCAAGCTCCTCACCATCATCCATTACAATGGTGTCGGCCCGCTCTACGGTAGCAAATATCATTGCACCGCACAGCGCACGACGGGTTGTCAGTGTCAGGTTACTGAAGGCCTGCAAACACAATCAATAAATAGTACCATTATAAAATAATATACACCATGGTACTTAAAAAATACCATTGCTATTTTTTATGACAATTCGGCAAAATGTGGTCCGATTTTAATAAATCTTCCACTCTTACATTGACAGGTACAACAATACAACTGTGGATGATGACACTATGAGATCTGTCACCGCACCTTAAATCTGTTGCCACAATACCTTGCAAAATTTGAATATTCAACTGTATGACTTCACAGAAAGATTGTTCAATTTAAAAGTTACACAAAATCAATTATTTCCAGTACTTTTTACTAGCAGTTTTTTTGTAAAAGCAGCCTACTTTTCATAAGTTATTCCAGGTTAGGCTGGATCTGAGAAGGACTGCTACAGGCTACCCAACTGACAGTATCAATGCACGGAAGAAAAAATAATTCAAAGGAATAAGGAATAACAATCATCACATCACACACCATCAGTAAATTCTATATTACTCCATATTCAAAATCAACATGTCAATCATATGATCAATTATGAACACTGTTCATAAGAGACGATACAGTTCTTAGGGTGTTGTGTCATAATAGAGGACGACTTGGATTGGATTGAGTAGAGTTTAACGTAAAGGACGACCACACAGTAACAGACCTGTAAGTGTTGAATGGCATTAAGAATTATTTCAACATCGTATTCTGTTCTTTCAGTGGGATGCTTCTCTAAGCTCTCCCTCACAGCATCAGCCACACTCACAGCCTGCAGCCAATACACAACAAACTGGCTGCAAACACTTCACCAAACTTACACTAATAAATGTCACAAATTAGAATTTCACAACTAATTAGTGCACAATTTACGAATATATCAATGTAAAAAATTAATATGAATTTTAATTCTTAAAGCCTGAAATACTGTGAATTCTAACTGTTTTCATAAAGATATTCACATTCAACAAAGATGGTAATTCCCAAAGAAGCCATTTTAAGCATATGTTGAAAGTTGTATTTTTTTAAAGATGCAATTTTTCAGCCACTAGTTCTCTGCAAAGCAATACCGGCATGTCTAACTGTCTGCTAGTACAGGCACTGGATGGACGTATTACCATCCATTTATTTGTCGAGTGAAAATACATGCACACATGCTATGGTATCATTAGTTCACGCCAATCAGCTCATTTAGCTGCCACTTCCAAGACTGTAACTGCTGGTAAGCATCACATAAGCACTGGCAGTTTGACTTAGTGCTAACACTGTTGGGTGCATCAACAAGTTAGGCTGCATTCACAATGGGTATGTATACCAGTTACGGGTTACTCAAATGATACCAGTGGAGCATTGACGGTCACTTGTACAAACAAACACTTGTAAATTCAGATGCCATTACATTTTTTTTGAAAATTGTGAAATATCATTGAATTTCTTGCAAAAGCTTATTCCACTATCACCGGTAATGTTTTATGTAGCTGCTAACGTCAACGTTGCATCATATCTTTACTAGTGTATAAATAAGTAACCCTGTACGATGCACGTTATCCTGATAACATACGCTTACTCATAAGGGTCACCTAGACACAAGATCCATGCAGAAACAACCCATACGAGTGAAAATTGAACTTGTAATGCACACTTGCATTAGTATGAATGTCACTGGAATACGTGCAAATTTGTGTTTACTATAACCCCCATACGGATACCACTGCGAATGCAGCCTAAGTCTATATCGAGTCGAGTTTGTACTGAGATGGCTGATGATTCTTGGAAATACCCTCATGGCATATAACCAAGTTGCTTAAGCCAACTCAGCCTGGTCATCCCTCTGCAGGTAGGTAAAATGAGTACTAGCAATGGTTTTGGCTATTGCCAGGGAAGAAACGGCAAGATCTGAGTAATAGTAGGCTCTGTTACAAGGACTGTTGGCCAACATACTGACGTAGTTGCTAGTTGCTTAAAGGCTCTGCCTGCTAATAGAGCCGGCCATTTGGCTGACTTGTCACGTATGCTAGCTTAATTGGGTTTAACCCTCACCGGCTCAAAATCCTTAAAACGGGATGAGTTACCTTGCAACAGACCTAGGTCTATGCAAAATGGTCTTCTTCTTCAGTGTTCTAGTCCATGTACATAAGTTAAACTCATCATTTACCTCTGTGTTAACGCTTGATATATCTTCATCATCAGAGTCAACGGTGCTCTCCTCAAGCCCACTGAAATCAAGGTCGTAATCTCGTCTGCTACCAGCACGAAGGGTTGACATATTGTCATCATCGGTGCCTCCATCACTGGATGCTGGGATGGCACTTCGACTGGAACAAACACTGGACGTTTCACTTGATGTCGCTATGGTACTGTTCAGCTGGTTGTCGAGCCTTGCTGAAGACGGTGGCGTAACATGTAAGAAGTCATCAACCTAGACAGCAACAAAGTAACAGCTGCGCACACAGATGACAGACACACAGTTAGTTCAAGCCCACTGAAATCAGCGTCAAAATCCCATCTGCCATCATGCAGTCCGGATCAATATTGCCACACTGAATGGTGGAATGGCACAAATTAATTTACATTTCCACTTAATTTATCCCTAACTATTTTACTCCACCACTCTAATACATGTGTTACATATTATTTCCGGTATGCTGAAATGATGATAATGACCTCACAGAGGATGAAGATGACGGATACTGCTATTGCTTTTGACTTTTGACTAACCAGCCAATGTAGCCATTTTTCCGGAATTATTACAGGCTATGCTGCATTCATAAAAAGTCAACTTTTGGGAACTGCTGGAGGAGAAGTATTTACAGGCTCAATGTCCTCCCCATTGCTTAGTCAACAGCACAGAAAGATGTATTTTGGTCGTCGTTGACGTCAACACTCTGCTGTCATTATTATTTCTGTTATTGTTTGTAAAGTTTCTTCATTCAATCAGTGAATACACAAATGCAAACTGCTTTAACAACCACTTTCCACGTCAGCCTCTAGACAATAAGGAGTGTTGAAGCGAGTTTTTTTTTTGCCTTTCACCCAACCAACAGCATCACTTTAAAGCACTGAAGGATTATAGGACATGTTTTTACAGGCTACAAAACACCCGATCTGCCACCCAACCAACAGTGTCAACGCACTAATGGGACTATTCAATCAACAAATGACCGTACAAACGTTCATACATGTGGCCGGTTCCAGACTCTGGAACAGCCTGCCCAGTGACTTCGTCGATTGTCAGACTGTCGACATATTCCGTCGTCGGCTGAAACATTTCTTTTTAATGTTTCTTTTTCTTGACATTAGCATTGTTTTTTTTTGTTTTTACTTTATTTTCCTATGGACCTTGAAGTTTTTTACTTAGGCCACGTTAAAAATCTTTATACAATACAATACAATATGTTATCTTAGATACGGTTAGAACTACGAAAATGAAATTCAGTTTACCAACTATAGAGCAAGAGACACACACAGTGACTTACCAATTCAATGCAAGTATCAGGCATGGACAAGTGCCGTGACATTCGTTTATAGAACAACAACTGCTGACTGTCGGTCTGCGGCACGTCACTCGTCTCATAATCAAACTGTTCACAAACGTTAAAGGTCATGTATAGCTGTTAATGGAACACCACCTCACAGCTACAGAGTGCTACTCGCCATGCAGGATCACACTAAGTTACCTGTCACCCGGAACAAGTGATCACACACCTGCCTTAATCCCAGCCAGACAGGCCGGTACTCAAAATCTACCTACCCGGGAGGGATGGAAGGCTGAGTTGACCTCAGTCACAGGTTACATACCGAGATGGTTTACCCACAGACAGACAGTCATGCATCCAAGTACTGACCGGGCAGAGCAGGGTCGGGAGTAGAACTCGCAATCTACTGATCACACATTAGGGCACTGATGCACTACACTATCAAGCCACCTAAGCAGTCACAAACTCACAACATCTTTTACACTGATGCACACCAATATTGACATTTTATACGAACAAATTACACAGTTGGCTTTGTAACATTTGCTTACAATGCAATAGAAGTGTGACACTGCATGAGCTAACTGCTTACTCAGTAAATAAGAAAATTTAAAAAAAAAACTACATTCATTTCTTCACAGTGTTAATCAACACTTCTAATAATTTGACATCTCACACAACTATTCCTCTGTCAAAGCTTATAATGAGCAGCATATGCAATGAACTGTCACTACTATAATTATGACCTATACGTGTGACTCACCACGATCATCTCGCAAGACTCTAATGTAAAGCAATCACTTGTGCGGTATATCGTACCGGACTGTTTCTGACCAAACCTACATCAAAACCACACCAGAGAACATATACAGTGCAGCTGTCTTGCTGCCAAGATAAAGATTTCAATCATGCCAAAGTTGAAAACAGTAGCAGATAAAAACAAACTCATTACTTCAGGCTTTTAACAGCGTTGGCGACAGGAAAAGCATCCACTGTGTAAAAAGTCCTGCTGCAATGATGCCAACAGTTCAGTTGTGGGAACCCAGCCTAACCTGACACGGATTAACTGTTGAAAAACGACAAATTAAACAAAAACAAGTACAGAACTGGTGGACGCCGCTGCACATGCGTCGGGCAGACGCTGTGTGCACTCACCAGATAGCAGCACTACGTGAAATGACTTTACGGCAGCCATCTTGAACGTATGAGGGTTTACTTTACTGAAAATATAGAGGGTACTTGCTACCCAGCTGGGCAAAATAAATAAATACCCCGGGCCTCTCTGTTATTACTGCGCCAATTAATTCAATCTAACTGTTGTTTTATAGTGTGTGGATAGACAGCCATAGAAGTACAAAAATTTACACTTATTT
>Ga0209681_1000505_pt1 | contig 10222 bp, 9 predicted proteins | sample WorMetLIZISLAND2_3_FD_187416 | JGI IMG/M metagenome (GOLD analysis project Ga0209681, IMG submission 187416) | Marine gutless worms symbiont microbial communities from Max Planck institute for Marine Microbiology, Germany - Olavius clavatus LIZARD... ... | reverse complement strand
GCGTACGGGGGCGGAGCTACAAGGTTTCTAGCCCGTGGCAGAGAACCGAACGATTGAGTAGTGTTATTTTATACTGCTAATGTTATTTTAGGGGCCTAGCGTAACTAATAGGAGATTAGCGTGTATGAGTGATTTATTAGTGTATTTAGCGATTAATTGTGTGTAGAGGTAAGGGTTCGCGTGCGGTAAGCTTGTATATCGCTTGTACCTAGCACTATACTGTCGTTAAGTGGCTTAGAATAGCGGTTTTTGGCTTTTAGTTCACAAAAGAGAAATGTGAGGAATGGAAGAGAGCCGATTGGTTTTCAGATATTCATGTTTTACAAGGTAGTGTAGCGACATCGTAGGTGTGTGTGCATGCCAATGAGTAGCAAATTTCGTACAGAGTCTACTGGTGAAAAAAACTGAAAATTGGTCAATATTGCGAAGATATGGACAAAGTACGACAGCTTACACTGTATACAAGTGCAAAATTAGCAGTATTAGAATATAAGCTTTTGGCAAACCGACTGTTATAAGTTAATGTGTTTACAAAATTACAATTACAGTAAATCATTTTCGCTTGTCAAAGTTGTCATTGAGCAATCTGTCATCGTCGTGCACGGTTCAGCAGCTGTAATTTCTTACAGTTACAAAGTTTAGCATCATTCATTTGACGTTAATTTATTGTTTTTTTTTATTTTCATTTGTTAAAATATATAAGTCGGCATTAATCGCATACCGCCGGTAATTAACGGCATAAATAACATTCAGTACTCGAGCAGCTCGAAAGATCCCGCTCTAAATTTATGAGTATCGGTATTTGGATCAGCCCTAACACTTATCAATCACATTCTGTGTTATCTATGGTTGTTGCCTTGACAACGTGTAAAGCGGATAGTATAAAGTGGAGAAAAGTAAATAAATATAATAAAAGTAATACATTAAGTAGGCTTTTCCGAATATACATGCCATAGTGTCTCTGAGTGTAGGTATCTAAACGTGGCGCGGTTCATCTGATTGTTTGAGATAATCGTTTTGAAGCTCCTAGCTGGTGACTGCTGAGCCTCAGCGACACCGAACATACCCGTACCATAATGATGTTATCTTAGTAGCTTAAAAATCAAATTTTATTCAATTTAAATTGAAGTACATTTAGACTATACATAAGCCAGGGTTAATGTTAGCAGACAATTGTGCAGACATACCACTGACCCAATAGCCCGTAAGCTGCTACTCATTGGGCCTACCTAGCCTACAAGTTAGCCGTGTAAGGCTGTTTCCCAGACCCCTAGCTGATGGAGAGGAGGCTTGGTGCTCCTCCCAAGAACCCCTTCCCTGCTCTCGGCCCTTCAGGCTTCGCGCTCGGCTCAGCATAGTGAGCAACTGAGCATACCCACATTTTTAATCCCATGGAGCTGCCTATATGTTGCAGACTGTCATTAATCTCTGCTCTAGCTTTCTGAAGCTTATCTACCAAATGTGTGACGCTTGTACAGTGAAAATGAAAGGTTTTCTGAAGAGCCGTGAAGGCATCTTTCAGCTGTCTTCAAACACTACAACTATTGGACGAGAAAGCTGTGATCTCTTCCTTTCAGTGGGTATTCACTCTGCTTGAACATTCTATAGAATAACGAATAACATTATGTTCACTATTTGAGAGTAGATTTGTAAACACTTCACTGATCCCAACTCAAGTGACTGGTTGCAGGTAGTTTTGAGATTATAGTTACTGTAAAACTTCCAATAGAAGCCAGGTCTCTAATACAGGCCGGGGGTCTAAGTCGGATGTTCTGATTAGAAGCCGGGCCTCCAGTAGAAGCCGGGTCTCTAATACAAGCCGGGGGTCTAAGTTGAATGTTCCAGTAGAAGCTGGGGGCTTCTATTAGAAGTTTTACAGTATCTTTAGGGTTACCATTAATTTAGGATTAATTCTCTGAGTAAAATATTAAAGTACCAGGTAATGTGCCTGTTTAGTACCCAGATTTTGCTGGTACTCCTTGTACATACCCATGGAGGGATTGCCTGGCTGAGTTGACTTGGGTGGCTGATTACATACTGAGATGGTTTGTGTTGTCTGTTGTTGGTTACCCATCTCTTTTCAAACTGGATCCAACGTATGCTAACCTCGTTGATCAAGTCCAACACAGTGCCACACACTGCCATTAAGCCAAGCCGAAACCAAAGCCTGAAGTAACTGTTGAAAACTTGGCAGTTAAACAGAATCCAGAAATAGTAATAACATCAGCAGCAGCATGCGCGCTTAGCTGTATATATTTTGTGATTATTTGTGGCTGTTATATGGCAATGGAAGGTTGCAGAATGTTTAGAGATATTTGAATATCTCAGCTCAGTTGTTGTCTGCATGTTTCTCAGCACATGGCCAGTTGTACATAAGTTAGAAGTACTGGCTGTCTGTTTGTGCCTGCAGGGAGATTGTGCAAACTGCATTCATGCTGTTATTAAATACAATGCAGCTGGTCCATGCTTTACACTTCATGACATCAACAGTGTCCTCGGCGTCTACGTGAATGACTGCCGTGTTCATAACTCGGCTGTCATATTGGAACACAATGACATAATTAGATTTGGCTACACAGGAATTGCCTACGAGTTTTTGCTGGAATGCCAGCCGAAGGTACTGCATATAGCATTTGGGCTGACTAATAATAATATGTGACAATGGTGGACATATCTTCCAAAAACCGAATGTCGTACTCGTAGCTACAAAATCCCTTAATTCACAGTGTATGGAAATATATAGTTAGTTGCATTAAATGTCCATATAAAATTATTTCACAGTAATTCTTTGGACCATTGTCAGATTAGTTTCAGTGAATACTTGCAAATAGTATGTCTATGGAAACCTGTCTGGGGTATTTTTCAATATTTTATTGTTGATTTGGATATGTGTAAAACTAGTGGAATTTCCAGTGCTTTATTAAAGTCAACTCGTTCCTTATTGAGCATAGGAATTTATGGTGCTAAACTGGACATTTACTGTCAACCGAATCGTTTTGCTGTAATTAAGTTAACAGCTAATTACTGCAGCATTGCAGCACCATTGCACCTATGGGCTCCTTGACACAGTACTGTTTTGTTGTAAATATGCTTTGATTTTATGTTTGTATGTTCTTGTGTATAAAAGTTTAGACAAATGTACATAATAATGATAACAGTAACGCCTTTGCTGGTCTGGTTGTGGTATGCAGTTGTCAGACTATCAAGGTTCTCAGTTCATTCAGCAGCCACCAGTAGAGACCATCGTTGGTGGTAAGTAATAATTATAGTCTGCATTAATGATGATCTATGTAGTTCTTCCAGTGAATGACTTCTTTCATCTTCATATTCGTAATTATCGTCAATATTGTCTGCATCTCATTGTTTTTGTGGTGGAAAAATTATGAGATTTTGGTGCTATTTGTACTTTGTGTGGATATTTGATACTTGCCTGCATCTTTGTCAGCGATTGTACCGGTAGACAGCATTTGTGTGTGTGTTCACTAGATGGCGCTGGGTGGGTTGCTGGAATTAGGAAAGACCAAGAAGCTACAGACCCTGATAAGCCTGACGTCATGTTGGAGTTGGATGATAATTATGAGATCATGGTTGGTGAGAGATCGGATTTACTGCTTTGTGTACTCCTTTATTAACCCTTTCATTACTTCATTAACTCGTCATTACCGTAAATCTTCTAGCCCCCAGCTTCTGTTAGAACAATTTATTACTTCTGCCCCGGCTTGTATTAAAGACCCGGCTTCTTTTAAAACATTGTCAACTTGTCATACCAGGATAATACACTTTTTCTATATATAGTGTGCACAATCCGGTACTTTTTATTTTGTCGAAATACTGGCTATGACGACTTTAATAGAGTCATAAGGTGGCACCTGGCTTCAATTGGATACCCAGCTTGTATTAGAGACGCGGCTTATATTAGAAGTTTTACGGCACATTGTTAACCCTCTTGTTACTCTTAATAACTCTGCATTATTTTTCGTTACTTTATTAACCTACTTATTAATTTATTTATTCTCTCGTTATGTTATTCATCATTTCATCATTTTATTAACTCTCTCGTTATTTGTTAGCCCTCTGATTACTTTATTAAACCTCTCGTTACTGCAGGAGTTAAATTAGGGAGATCCTGGGAGATCTTAGCTCCCCCACCTCTAATGTGAGATCCCTCACCTCTGACGTCAGATCCCCCACCACCAATGGTGCCCTTTGGCCTATGTCAAGTCATGGCAGCGACTGATTTGGGTAAAACAAGGGGGAAACAAACTGCAGACAAGATTTCAGGTGGGCGTGAAGCGCTTTGGAAGTGTTTAATGTAAAGGGTAAATAAAACACACAAAAACACCGAAAACCCTTAACTAAGCCTTAATCATTAGCAGTCCCTGGTAGCTGGTACACTTTGCTAGTACAGACTTAGGTACCGGATCCGCCACCTGTGGCTGAGCAGTTATTCAACCCCTGCATTACTGTGTTGTCCCTCTTGTAACTCTGTTAACTTCCAAGTCACTTTCTCATTCCTGTATTAACTCTGTCATTATTTGACTAACCCTCTCATTACTGCATTGTCTCTCATTACTTTTTTAGTATTAATACTGCCACATCTACTGATACTACAACTTATTCAATTTCTGTTTAATCAGCATACATTTCTGGGTAAACGTCCCTGGATTAACCAAGTGTTGACACTGTCGTGTGATTGTTGAATATAACAGAAGTCTGAGCTGGCGTGTCTGCGGGGTGAAGTGGAGCGGATGTCGGAGATAGAAGGGGAGTGTGTACGGAAAGATGACTTGATAGAGCAGCTGCGTGATGAAGTCACGAACCTGCAGAACTTTGTTCGTCACATTGAGGTTGACCGATGTCCAATGTGTCAGCGGAACACTGCTGCTGGAAACATGGCTAACACTGCGACGGCATCCTTGCCTCAAAGTTCACCAGCAGCGGTATGACATCAGTAGTCTTGGTGTCTCAGTTACTCAGTTCACATCTGCCACTACAGCTACCACTAGACACAAAGTAGCTTGGTAGTGTAGTGGTTATGGCGTCGGTCTTGGGATCAAGAGGTTGTGAGTTCCAATCACGGCCGGGTTCTGCCTGGTTAGTTCTGAGATAAGTGACCCTCTGTGGGCAGACAAACCATCTCAGTATGTAACCAGTCACCTAGGTCAACTCAGTCTTCCATCCCTCCGGGGTAGGTAAAATCGAGTACCAGCCTGTCTGGCTGGGGTTACGGTGGGGTGTGTTCACTTGCGTCGGGTGGCAGGTAACATTCTGTGATCGAAGAGACACCACATAGCTCTGAGATTACTTCCATTACTTGTATGGGAGAGCGATGTCATTTAACCTAGTGAAGTCAAAGTCGTCTGTGCCAGCCAGCGGCGCCACTGCTAGGCAGAATCAAAACAAACGCCATGTAGGCATATACTAGTCCGACTATTTATAGAATGGAGGAAGAGAAGCAAGAAGAGGAGGGGAGGGGAGAAGAAGGATTGTAGCAGCAGGTTTTTTTTACAGGCAGATGCCATTTCAGTTACCCAACCATTATTGTGAAAGCTCTGAATCACTATTTTTATACAACTGATTATGTCTGTGAATTTGTGACGTAGACCGGCTGCGTTGATGCGACTAACTTCATGCGTGCTGTGGTGGAAGGAGCTCAGCAGACTGCAACCATTGAACTTGTCTGTCAGATGCAGCGAGATATGACAATGAAGGTCTGACATCATTGTCGTCGTTTTTGTTGTCATCATTGTCTTTTTGCCAAAACCCGTCTCTTTTCTAAGTCATTTCCGGGATATTTCCTGGACATTAGCTAACCTTTTCCAGTGGACCTAACCATAGTCTGTACTACTTAGGCCACTATAAAAAATCGATCTTGTCGTCGTCATCGTCATCATTGTCATCGTCATCATCACAACAAATACCAACTTGTGTTTCCAGTGTTTGTGTCATTTCAGGATGAAACAATCGGTCGTTTGGCGAAAGAATTGGAAGCAACAAAGAAAGAACTGTCACAGAAAGACTGTCACGTCACGGCACTTGAGTCATTTGTAAGTTGTGCACTGAGTTATTATACACCGTCAGTCAAAAAAGTAGACCATCAGCGCATTAGAGGTTATTTTTACAATGAGGTGCACTATATAAATTTACGTTTTAATTACTTACTTACTTACTTACTTACTTTGCCACGACTTTGTCAAACATTGGCCAATTTTCACAATTCTTTCACTGACATGCTCGTATGGAAATTTTGCGATACGGCAGTCATTAAATATCTCATCGCACCTTAAATATGTTGCTACACGTACGATATATCTGAGTTGTCATGTTGTAGCAGCAGTGATAGCAGCAGCAGTCATAATAAACTAATGCTTGCTGTTGTTGTCATAGTCATTGTTGTTCACCAAGCTGTGAGTAATTTGTACATCACACTCAGTTATATGTTGGTATCGTTTTTGTGTTGAAACGGTATTAGGTATAAGGCTTCGGGGCTGTTGCTGCTTTACTTAACCACGTGATAAACAGCACTCTGGCTTTCACTGTTTTACCAGCCCAGCGTTTAATGAATGTGAGAAACTGTTTTTGTATCAACCAGTAAATAATAGTAAGTAAGTAAGTAAGTAAAATAAGTAAGTAAGTGATTTATATAGCGCCAAAATCTCAGAAGAGAATCAGGGTGCATTGGGGATGGGCGCTAGGGAGTAGAGATAGCATTATGAGAATGCTGCTGCTGCAGTGCTGCTGCTGCTGGTAATTGTGATGATATTAATGGTGATGTTAATGGTGATGTTAATGGTGATGATGATGATGATGGTAATTTGTTTCATGACAGCTGAATCAGTTGCCTATCACTCTTGAAGATGAACAGTACATTGAAAAAGACTGTGAAGTCAATGAGCTTCGCAGTGTGAGTTAAGTTCCAGTTTCACTCTTTTCTTTCTCTTAACTAAGTAAGTAAAGTAAAATGTAGATTCATGTAGTGTGTTTCGTTGAGAAATCTCAAATATGCGAATATTTCGTGCTAGAGAGAGACTAAACAGGATTGTCTTAAGAAAATGTTAAAAACTATCAAAACCAAACGCTGGTAATGAGTTCCGGACCGTCAGACTGGCAACTGAAAAAGTCCGATGGCCGTATGTGTTGAGTTGACAACGAGGTATGACAAGCTGGTGTCGGTTTGAAAAATGCAGATGAAGCCGAGATTTCTTTTCTGGTGTGTGTCCAGCTGTTATTCCATTTCTTCACTTATCAGACATAAAACAGTAAGATAGAATGCAAATGAAAAAATACAATATTGCAGTTGCTACATAAAAACAGAAACAGACAGAGAATGCAAGACAATTCCAACTGCAAAATTCTTCAACTCCAGTAAGAGAATATGAAATGCAACTTGGCCTTTGTACGCAGGTATGAACACGTAATCAGTGTGTGAAATTTTGAGATAAAATTCCAAATGGTTGCCCAAAAAAGGCAAACATCTTTAGGGGATACTTTTTTGTCGCACACTGTAGAGGTAGTACCGGACATAGTAGTACATGTAGTAGAGACACCAAAACGCAAAAAAAAAACACAATATAAACAAACTGGCCCTAGGTTAGTAAAACACAAAACACAGAAAACCCTTGACTAAGCCTAAATTACTAGCAGTCCAGTAGCTAGTACACCTGTAAGAACTGCTCATATGTGTGTGCTTATAACTGTACAATTATGGTACACAGTACAGCACTGAACAGTTCTGATAATCTTCCCACTTATCTTCCAGACAATCATCACAGCTCAGATGATGTCTATTGGAGGGAAGGGGGGCTAGTAATTGCAGTATTTTATATCTGCTGGCTGTCGTATTTTCGTACAGAAGCAGAAGTCACTGGACAGTCAGAATCAGGAGTTGAGCACACAGGTGACTTCTCTCACTGACGAGGTCAACCAGTTGAAGCTGGACTTGGATGCTGAGAAAAACGTTTGTCTCTCTACACATCTTTAACATTAATTCAGTGCTGTGTAAGAAGAAGAAGAAGAAGATTCTGAGAGTGAGCTCATTCCCTGTAGATGCTTTGAGCCTGTGACGGTTGGACCCAACAGTCTCAATTAAGCTAGCAAACATCACAAGTTGGTCAGCTCTGTTAACAGCCGGCACATTTAATCAACTAAGTCAGTATGCCAGCAGTCCTGGTAAGAGGGCCTACTGTTATGCAGAACTCGCTGTTTCTTCCCTAGCAGTAGCCATAACCATCACTAGTACTCATTTCGCATACTCACGGAGGGATGACCAGGCGGAGTTGGCCAGTGGCTTGGTTAAATACTAAATGGTATACCTGTGAATGGTCACCCATCTCAGTACTAACCTGGCTTGATGTAGAGTAACTTGAGTGATGTGCCGAATGATGTTACGGTACCACTAAGCCAAACCGCCACTGTGTTTATTGTAATAATATAGAAATACTTGATCTGCTTGATGCAGTTGGTTGGTATGGCTGACAGGAATGGCGTCCGGTCTGGAAAAGTCTCGCTCCAACAGTTACCAAAAGTTCACTTATGGGGATGTGCCTAACCTACTGGTAGCACTGAAAAAAACAGCCAGTGCTTGATTTGCGGGTGTTAACAGTTTCTCAAGGTAGGACATTTGCACGGTGAGGTGGGCAAAGTGAAACCACCATGGCCTACAGCATAAGTAATAAGTGTAACTACCATTATTATAATCGGACAGTCCACATTCAGGTTATCATTAAAGACCTAGTGACATGTTTTTGAGACACGGTGTAATGTCTTGTCATGTGTTTGTCTTTGTGTGTCTATGTCTCTGTATGCGTGTTTGTCTGTCTAGGCTGCTAAAAGAGCTCAGAACGAGGCTGAAGCATTGAAACTTAAAACGCAAGATTTGGAGCGTATCGAACGAATTGCTCGCATTGACCTCGAGCAACTCTCAAAACGAGTTTGTAATTTGATCATTTCTTTATTACATTGTGTCTTCTGATCTCAAACATAATGTTCCGTTTTCTTGAGTGTTAAGTTAAAATTAAACCACGATATCAACACTACTGTGTAACATGTTTTGCTGCATTTTAATTTCGCAGTTTTGGAATGCAGAAATTTAGCTGCTTTTTAATTTGGCATTTTCCCGGTGTTCTGCTAGTATTTAACAGGCCTTTGAATGCAAAGTGAATTTTTGTGGGTATTTGATTTCATGAGATTTTATCCTACTCGCGAAATTCGGGAAAATTTGATGCACTTGAAAAAATGTGATTTATAGCATTCATAACAGAATTCAGCAGCATGGTTCTGCTTCAGAAGTCCTTGGGATGGTGATAATGAAAGTGGGCTGGGTACAGCCTGCAGTACCCGGTGGCGGTGCTAGCTATAAACAAGGTAGGGCCTGGGCCCTACCATTTTCGTTCGGGCCCTACCTCAGGCCCTACCACTCAGTGCCAGAAAGCAAAAAAGTAAAACAAACATCTCTACTGAAATGAGAGAGTGTGTTCTTATGGCACAGAATTTTCTGGAATTTACACTTATGACTACTACTATCAGTAGCATACAGGATACAGCTAGTGAGCTAAACTTATTTTAACCCCGCCCCCTTTTAATATAGTTTGAGGCCCTACCATACTACTTTTGGCCCTGCTGCAGGCCCTACCTGTTGCAACATTCTGGCGCCACCACTGGAAGTACCATGTGGGAACTAGTATGCAGAGTTTTGTTCTGTCCCGTGAGAATGCTCAGGATAAGGATGATTGGGTACTGAGAATCAGAATGGCAACTGGCTAACCCAGGTTTATCAGGAAAATGGCTGTTAGAACAGTATCTCGATCTGTATCAACAGCAGCATTTATTGCTGTGTATATTTCTGTTCTTGCTGTTTCTGTAGGCTTTATTGCATTAGAATTTGTACCCGGTCTTATTACTGTAGTACTACTGGCCTGTCTGGCTGGGGTTAAGGCTGGCAGTCTGCGTTCACTTGTGTCGGGCAGCAGGTAACACTGTCTGATCCCATATGGCAAGTGACACACTGTCGCTCTGAGATGCAGTTTCATTAGGAGCTCTATTTTTCTCAACTTAACTTTTAGTAGTAGTGATGGTGGTTGTAGCAGCCGCAGCAGTATCCATATTTCATAAAATTTATAAGTTTAATGCAGACTAATTAACGTTTTGAATAGTCGTGGAAAAAATGATGCTAGAAAGCTGGTGTTGGTGTGTGTTTAGCTGGAGAAGATTAGGAGCCGAGCAA
>Ga0209681_1000504_pt1 | contig 10226 bp, 4 predicted proteins | sample WorMetLIZISLAND2_3_FD_187416 | JGI IMG/M metagenome (GOLD analysis project Ga0209681, IMG submission 187416) | Marine gutless worms symbiont microbial communities from Max Planck institute for Marine Microbiology, Germany - Olavius clavatus LIZARD... ... | reverse complement strand
GTTGACGCCACTGCCTGCCTTACGACCTTACTGACCTGAAATGACTTGACTATCTTGACATTTTGGCGCCACCACTATAGCGAGCCCTTGTTTTGTTTGTCACTGGTAGTTTTGAAAATGCAGCCTTGCTTTTTAGTGTATTGAATTTATCAGTGTACTTTTTGCCGTATCTGTTGTTATCGTCCTATCTTGGTTTCTTACCTGGTTGTGTTTGAACTTGTTGATTGTGCAGGATCGAATATTATCTGCAGTCCTGTCTATCCCGGCATTGGAGGAGATGCCCACGCTGTTTGTGACAGATCAATAGATGTGTTTATTAGCTACAGACGTTCCACAGGCTCCCAGCTGGCCAGGTGCCCTGCCTTGACAATTGACAATATTGGTTTCTGTGTGTAATGTGGAAGGAACAACTTATCTATCGTACCTGATTTAGTCTAATCAATGGATGTCTAACTATACGTACAAACTGTTCACCTAGTAGGCCTATACTGAAACCGGCTACAGGTTCTACTTTTTGCTGGTTGTTTCTTGTTAGCAGTGCTGTTCAACTACTTGTCTAGAGGACATTGGTCTTTCACGAGACCAATCTACAAATACTGATTTGAGTTTGTTAGGGGTACGCCACTTTTAGTTTTAACTGCTGTGAAAGTTGATTGGTAAAGGTCAAAACAAAACAACGAAAGCAGGCAGCTTTCTAGAGTGATTCTAAACGGAAAAAAACTATAGGTCAGCTATTTTATATGACACTACGTCACTACCACAGAAAAAATTGCACATGTTTACGCAGCTGTTGGTAATAGTCCAGTCGGCTTAGTTTAGTGGTCTGTGCGTTGGTCTCGATCAATGTTGCTGATTTACGTCGGGGAGCCCCGCGAGCGTGTAAACTATCTCAGTATTTAACCAGACACCCGGAGTAACTCAGCCTGGCTATCCTTCATGCTTCATGCACTGAATAGGTAATGAGAATTATCGAAAGCGTAGAAGTAAATAGGCACGTGACATATCAGCAACATCATACGCGATGCAATATCCGTGATTTTGCAATTTTGCAGTGTAGCTTGGTGTTTATAGTTAGACTGAGAGCTATACATGCAAAGAAACGTAGATGCAGCGCCATCCACGTGGCTGGGAAGAAGACTTTACTTTTTATTTTGCCAATTTTGGTAATGGCGTTCACTTTCTACATATGCAAATTTATTTTTAACTAATTATTCTCTAGTATTCCTCTCTCACAGAATGCTGTTTGCTGCGTGTTTACAGTCTACTGAAAGTTCATCTCCAGTTGCGCGGTCTCACCGTATTCCTTGACATTGAGAAACTTCGTGCCGGCAAATTCGACGATAACCTTCTGAATAGCGTGCGCAACGCCCGACATTTCATCCTTGTGCTCACGCCAAAATCACTCGACCGTTGCGTCGGAGACAACGACCGCAAAGACTGGGTTCACCGGGTGAAAACAACATTTTGCTTTTCGTTTGCGTTCGCTGCACGACTGTTTATATTCAGTCCAACCACACACCAAACGGCTGTATTAGTCGATCAGATAATAAGTACACTGTACACGTAACGTTACTTACCCGTAAAACGTCTAATAAACGCCGCGGGCGTCGAAACCCCGGCGTTTAGGCCTTAATAGAGACCCGGCGTTTATTGGAGACCCGGCGTCTATTAGAACACTGCCCTCGACCTCGAGCCCCTGCGTTTATTAATGTCATTGTTCAAATGTTCCCTGATTATGTTAATTTTACTGTTCACGTTAATTCCCAGCGTTTATACATCGTGTCTTTGCATAACTTCAACAAAATGTAGACAGTTTCGTAATTTTTGAGACGAACCATCCTGGGGACTCATTTTACTAAGAATACGGAAAATTTATTCAAAACATTATCACGTAGGCCTATGTCACACGTGAAACGATGCAGCTATATGGGTTTCATTACAAAGATTGTTTGTCTGACTGTTCGATTGATTGACTGATTGATTACTGCAGGAGGTTGCTGCTGCGCTTGAGGGCGGCTGCAATATCATTCCAGTCATGGACAACTTCGAGTGGCCTCGTCCAGAAACGTTACCGGATGATATGCGTCCGATATGCTACTTCAACTGTATAAGGTATCATACATTATTTACTGGTCATTACGCTGACGTAGGTCTTGACTGAAGTCATTGCCACTGTGAGACACAAGCGGCTATGGTCCACTTATTTTGGGTGTCTGATATACATGTTGCATATTTTTGACATCCTGGAAGTTAAGATTAGTCTCATCCGGGAGGGAGGACTAAGATGAAGAGGTGTGGGGGCAAGTAGTGTTTGATAGGGGCAAGAAAAGAAATGATGGGAAGGGGTGGATAATGGAAGAAAATGGAAGTGTTTAAACCCCTCCCTCCCAAATTCTGACATCCAGCGCAGTCCGCTGTGGTACCGTACAATACAATTCTTCGGTAAGGTAAATCTGATTCTGTAGCATAATTCAAGTGACTTGACCTGAAGCAGTGTTGCTTTTCACTCAGTTGTCTTTATGATTATTAATTGTATCCATACATATGTACTTAAACAAAAAGCAGGGCGAGGTGGCTGAAACTAATAATAAATGGTTCAAAATTACAAATATCTATTAGTGTATGTCTGCGATAAGTCGACGAGTCGACCAGTTTATAACAAGTTTATCAACAACCCGCAAAGAGGCGCCATGCAATTTTTGAGGGAGATCAATGACTCCGTGTGAATTTAGAATATTCTCTACGCATCATCGCCAAGCCGCCCATTTTTAGGACTGGTCCACTCCTCCGCGCCTCACAGCTCCCCATGTCATGAGTTGTTCAGTGAATCACAGTGATATTTTCAGTGATATTTCATACGCGCTGGTCAGGTGGATACACGACTATCAGGACGCATGCGTCGACAGGCTGGAAAACTTCATCACGGGTGGCGAGTCTTCGTCAGCTCGTCTGCTGTCGTCCAACACTCGTCCAGACATGTCGAAGGCCAGCAGCATCACGTCGCCTCCACCCGAGCTGCACGGACCCGTGTTTCCACCATCGACAGTCTGCGACGACAGTGCGACCGACAACAAAGACACGAGCACGAGCGGCTCCAAACCACGTGATTCGACCACACCGAAACCAACAGCCACTGTACGACTGCCAACGTCGACGGAAAACAGCGCCAAATCCACGCCAAATAAGTCACAGTGTTCGGCAACGTGACCGTAGGCCTATTTGTCGTGGGGGAGGGACGGTCGACAACGTAAAGTGTTGGTGATCATAATGCCAGAGAGCCTGGGTTAAAAGCCAGGGGCAGTAGTAAAACCTAAGACCACAATGTCATAATGTTGCGTACATTCATCACAGACAAGTTTTCCACAGATCTGTATGAATCTGACGGGTGCCAGACTGACAGTACTGTGTATAAACCCAAAGAGTTCCGTAAAGAATTTGATTAGTGCAAAGCTTAGGCACAGTAACGTGTTAGATCGTAGTAGCGTAAAACATTTTATCGACTCATGGTCGCAATTATCAACTTTAATATTAATTTATGCATTTACATCATGAATTCTGTGCACTGCAAAGAAGGGCAAACACAGTGAGTGGTATAGCTGAACAGTGCTTTTAGCTAATTCTGTGATAAGACAGACAGTAACGCTTTGTTATACTGTTAATTATACGGCTGCCGTCGGATACCCGGGTACTCGTGTAATTTACTACCCGGGTATTTTTTACTACCCTATACTACCTGTGTAGCCAAAATAAATGTTCAGTGGTTGAAAATTTCACTGACAAAAAAGTGACAAACGAACGACTGTAGGTTTGGACAATGAAAAGTGTCCCGCTTTGGCACCCACAATATTCTTTATGCCCGTTATCTGCCGTGTACTCGCCAGTAGGTTACCGTGATAGTATAGTACATTAAAGTATCCAGGTGTCTATCGAGTACCCGGGTACCCGTACCCGGTTAGCATGCTACCTGGGTAGTACGGCAGCTCTACTGTTAACACCTTTGCACAAGGTTCGTTGACCTTTATTTGTTGAATTTTCTAGCTGTGTTTTCGCTAATGAGTTGTTAGAACAGACTGATGTTAACACTAACAGCGACATTCAGGATAGTATGATGCTAGTGAACAGAACAGCATTACAGTCTACTATATTAACAGCATCAGCATAATGCAAGAATTACATCAGATCACACACGACACAAGATTTACACATTAACAGACAACCTTAGGTAACATTGTCAACTTCAGTACATTAAAATTAAGCATGATATGACAAGTTGGATGTTACTCCATCAGGCAGTCCAACTTTCTTATTTTGGCCTTGAATGAATCAAAATCAATGGTGCCACTGACAGAGGGTACACGACTGTCAACTAGTGTCTAAAACAACCAGCTCTCAAATCTTGCACCGTTTCTGGTATATCATACTGCTACCAGTGACTGAACAACCATTCAGTTTGGTTATTACACTTAGCCTATGCACGAGTACATTGTAGCTAGTACACGCAATAATTTCCAAGATGTTAAAGTTAGAAAAGATGTAAATGCTAAAATGACCTTGTCAATCACTTGAGGTCAACAGTGATAAGAGTTCACATATGACTTCACAGTGGTCTGGAGTAATCACACTTCAAACTTCACTCATTCAAGCTAATATATGCTATATTATCAAAAGTACTGAACGAGAAATAAACCAAGAATGGTAGCTGTCGCTAAGAAGGCCGATCGTAGCTGCTGCATGAAATTATAACACAGACCGACAAAGTGGTATGCACTCTCGGGTCACATATGATAACAGTCATCACAGAGACAATGACTGTTTAAAAATAAATAAGTACATTTTGAGTACAAAGCTGCAGATTTCCGCAATTCTGGAGGACATGACTCGTTACAAATGTTCTGCTGAACATACTCGGAATAACATGCAGAATAGTCTAAGTACAATGTCATCAGTTGCTGTGATATACACCGTGTCTCAAAAAAAACTGTGCCAACTTATTTTTTGCTCCTTTTCTGTCAAATATGAACCGATTTCAATAAAAATTGGAACCATTGTCCCGGAATAAACCCTTAACAAAACTGTGCCTAAAATGCCCACTTCACCTAAAGTATGTGCTTGCACTACCTTGGGAAAGTTGAAGTGTCAGACTGAGCCATCAACACAATAATTAAGTGCACATTCTAATGATTAACTGAATAGCGACAAACGTGACTGGCAGTTATTGTTTATTGTCTCTCAAGAAGTCATACGTGTCACGTCACATCATCTTTATTACAGGGTGTGCTCAAAATGTAGGCCTCCAGCATGAACGCAAGTGCACAGACCTTGATGACAAGCGCCAACAGCACATTCGATAACCGTGTGACTCAGAGCGGCCCACTCGCTGTTAATGCGTCATTTCAGTTCGTTGACCTCCGAGATCTTGGTATGATATACACCATATACTTGCTCCTGATTAATATTTAATAAGTAACATTTTTCAATGATTTTGTTGTCTCACAATGATTTTCTGAGACAGTATGCGCTACCCAGTATGAATTCATTGTTGTAAATGGCCAATCTACAACTTCTGCATTTCACAAGGTAGTGTGGCAACAGTATTGAGGTGAGGTGGACAAAACTACAGTCATTTATGCCACGTTTCTTCGCGATCTTGCGTGCCAAAAATTATTGAAGTCGGCCATTATTTCACGGAGTTATTCAAAAAATAACATTGGCAGTTTTTTTTGAGACACGGTGTATTTCCTGCCGCAAACTACATAAAAAATACATCCGTCCAGTTTAAATGAATATCAAACTGTTCAATGAAAAATAATTGCACCATATAAAAGTTAAAACAAAAACAACACCTCGGTAAAATTCAGAGTTTTTTCACATGTACATGTGTAAATTTCTGCATGGGTATTAATGTGTCAACTAGTCTGCTGTTCTGCACTCATGACAAGACAAAGCAGGGACATAATTACAATGATGACATAACATGAAGCAAGAAGATGATCAAATCATACAACAATAAAGCCCAATGTGGTGTGCTAATAGTGTTGATCAGCTAAGAAAGATAAGAAAAAGAAATGGTGAACAGTGGCAGACGTCTACAGGCTAGATATTAAAATACCTCACACAATACAGCATAAGCTGACTGGTTTCATGTAGGCTAGTGATGTGCAAATCTCATATGAAATCATAAACTCAAATCTCAAAGCAAAACGTTTAAAATAATTAGGCTACATGGTTTCATTTCAAATTTCAATTCAATTTTTTCGAAAGCTCAAATCTTTTGAAACAAAATCTTAAATCTCAAAGCTTATACCGTTACGTTTTAAACTCAAATCTCAAATCCGTTAGCAAAACGTTTAAAATAATTAGGCTACATGTTTTCATTTCAAATTTCAATTCAATTTTTTCGAAAGCTCAAATCTTTTGAAACAAAATCTTAAATCTCAAAGCTTATACCGTTACGTTTTAAAGTGGTGAGTTAATGCAGTGTATTAAAGAAGAAATCAAATTTTTTATCTAAAGTCAATGTTCACAGTTCACTTTTCGTTCGACACAGGCCATCAGTTTGTCGTTCTGACACTGTTCGCTCTGACACTGGTTTAACAGAAATATAAAGGGAAGTGGAAATTACAAAAATCATACCTGTTGTGATAACTAATGCTGGAAAGGGAGTAAATAAATTATATGCAATCAGTACAAAATTCAAACCAAATACCAAATACCAACTTTATAAACTCCAATCACATACAGAATCACATTGTTTCAAATCAAATCTTAGTACTCGAATCAAACTGGCAATTGCAAAGTACTTAATCACAATTTATATTGAATCTCGATTTTGGATTTGCCCATCACAGCACCAGCCTTGCACTATTCCAACAATCAAATAAACTGGCAGTCAGCACTCAGGGTATCATAATCAGTAGCATAGTCAGTATGCATCAAATGGAAAAATGCAAATGCTACCCCGGATTTCCAAAGCACACTTCCAAATCATGGGAACACAAGTTTTTTTAGTAAGTAAGGGTGGCAAATGGGACACTGTGAATTATATCACGACTAAACTGCTCCCAGAAGTGTTCTCTAAATGGTGAAGATGCACCTAAATTGCATTTAGTAACGCCCTAACTTGGTGACCTTACAAACTCCCCCAAAACGTGGCTCTGCAATACCCATTTGCCTATCACCATCCACTAATGATACTCATTTTCCTGGATAAAATATACCACAGCCTCAGCTTAATGAAGATTTTACTGCCTATGCCACTATCATTAGAATACTGCAGCAACAGCAAGTCACAATAACACTAACAATGTAGTAATTTACATTACCATTACAGGTGTAGTAGTACTACAGTTAAATACTACAGTTAGCTACATAAAGTAATTAGAAGACGCAAAAATGTAGACAGAAGTTATCAGTGTGCAATGTTTATGTAGACATTTACAAAAATAAACATCAAACTATAATTGTCATGTTAATTATTAGTCTGTTAGTGCTGATATGTTATTTCTGATTTGTGAAGGACCAATATCAAGACCGAAGGGCAAGAACCCTGATTTGAAGCATACTAGAACATCTATAACACCCTTATCTCACAAGCTGATATCAAGATGCTGCAGTTTTGGTCCTGGGACATATGTACAATGACAAGGACTGAAGAAACTAGATGGACATGACATTCAACAGAATTGATATGACTGCATCAAGGAGGATATGTCCTGAGATTATGTGCAGTTAGGAACAAATGGAGAATGAAAATAAGAAACTGAAGACGGCAACTGACTAACTTGGGTTTACTTGTGCACTGATGTCAAAATGCTATACGTATAAAACCACATGTATAACTGTGTATGCTGTTCTAAAGGAAACTGTGGTTTCACTTTTTTGATTACAAGACCAGCAGTGCAATCAGCAATCAATGAATTAACTAGTATGCGGGACTGATTATGCATTTTAGACAAACAATAAAAAACAGAAAAATATTTCAACGTGTGAATGACGTGTGATCATTCATATACAAAAAATCCACAAATATACATCATACGAAAATAATGATTTCAGACCAGCAGTTTTCAGATATTGCAAAAGTAAAGTGTAACTGGAAAACGACACAAACAGCACTCCCAACAAACACACAAAGGCATGAGAATAAAGATGTAATTATGCAGTCTCTGCAGCATTAGGTCGTGCATTAGCATTAGCAGTTACAGGTCGTGCTCAGCCACACTCTGTTGCAGATATTCTTGGTACAGTGTTTGCTACAAATTCAGAAACAACACAAAATACCAACTTTAAACTAAACAACAAGGTCAACAAATCTACAAACTTCTCTGGTACATTCATTATTTCACTACATTATCTGATTACCTAATGCAAAAATACATAATTTATGATTTTTAGCGCGCGACAGCATATATGCTATAGCGCGCTATATGCCATCTCCCGTCCGTCCGTCCGTCTGTTTGTCTGTCTGTCCGTCTGTCACACGGGTGGATCAGTCAAAGACGTTTGAAGTTAGGATCACGCGACCTTCACCACAGAGTAGCCCCATGACTCTAGTTTCCTGACGCTTAACTTCACCGTGCTATTCCAAACAGAAGTTAGGGAGCGGAGGTGCCGAATAAGAGAGGGGTATGAAAAATACGCAATTTTCTGCCAAGTGCCGGTATTGTATTCCGATTCACCAGGGGGCACCACGTTATGAAAAATACACCATTTTCAGCCGCTGCAGGTATTGTATTACGATTCACCATGGGGCACTGTCGCACGCTGCCCTTGGCGTTAGCAAGGCTTTCTTGTCAAGCTTCTCACCAGCTACTGGTACTTTACTGTAACTGTAATGGCCTGTTGGATACATATTGCACATATATCCCATGTAACAGTACCTTGTTATCAGGTCATAATATAAGTGGCAACTGCTTTGATGAAAGCAAGACTTATTTATATTAAACAAGCCACCGACTTAAACTGATCCCGATGCACATCAGATTTAGGTACATAAAAATAACACACACACATACACTACTTTGATGACCATCATTTTCCAGGAACACCTGGTTTAGCCAGTTGCCTAGTTGATTCTTATTCTCCAATCTCCAACCCTAGGCATCGTCACTCTTCCTGTCATCCTTGATAAAATCCCACCATTCATCAGGTTACCTCAATCTCCATAGACATATATTGCCTGATTACTATAAACTCTGCACACATATATCTATGGATGTGCGTGATGCCACATGCAACGTAATACATTGTTACCAGCACAAACCTTTTTGGATTTGACAAAGTTCCTAACATATTCACTGTTTTCTGACAGTTCCCGTTTCTGTCGACGAGACAATGTCGGTTGTTTCCTATGACACAGTGTAACACAAGAGAGTCATTACTCACAGCAATAGTTACAGATTAGACTTAGACACAATGCACTAGTACACCTAAGCCGCAAAGATGTAAATGGTAAAAGTGAAAGCGGACAAATTTTCACTTCATTCAGCTTTTCTTTATGACAACTTTCACGACAGTAAGAGTTACTTGGACAACACAACATTAAGTCAATATAATAACTCATTATCAGATTAATCATCAAGAATACTCAAAATACCTAAAAGTACAGCCACAGCGGTAAATGGCATCTATTACTTTTTTTTACAAAATTACTATCGGAAAAGATAACCACACACTACACAGCACACTTCTAAGAGACAAACAATAAGAAGAAACTAATGAAATAGTAATAACAATCATAACTGCCATTATTATTAGTAGTAGTAGTAGTAGTACGATTATTTTTACACCTTGGCGACAAAGACCCTAAGAGTTAAAAACTGAATGCTGGCCAGATAGCATATCAAACATTAAACACCTATGCAAACCATAAGAAGAAACTTAGCAAGCTTATCAAATCGTATTGTTATTATTAGATTGCTTATTACAATACGGATACAACCAGCAAAATTACTTCAAAACTGTTTCTAAGCATTTCAACACATACTTTGATGACTGATGTGCGAGGAGGAAAAGAAATATGGCAACAAGCACAAATACGACCCAGGCATAGAAATGATACGGCTTCGGTAGAATTTGCCAGATCATCTGCACTGGAGCCTAACAACACAGCATACAATCCAGCATGGTTCTCATCAAACACTGAGCACATTAAGCTACTGATAACTAGATGCATTTTACAAAAGATGCTGTTACCAATCATAATCATAAAAACTGCAGATTACTAC
>Ga0209681_1000501_pt1 | contig 10243 bp, 7 predicted proteins | sample WorMetLIZISLAND2_3_FD_187416 | JGI IMG/M metagenome (GOLD analysis project Ga0209681, IMG submission 187416) | Marine gutless worms symbiont microbial communities from Max Planck institute for Marine Microbiology, Germany - Olavius clavatus LIZARD... ... | reverse complement strand
CAGGAAACTAGAGTCATGGGGCTACTCTGTGGTGAAAGTTGCGTGATCCTAACTTTAACCGTCTTTGACTGATCCACCCGTGTGACAGACAGACAGGGGGACAGACGGACGGACGGACGGGCGTTAGCAAAGAGCGCGCTATAGCATATATGCTGTCGCGCGCTAAAAAGTGAAGCCCGACGTCGCAGAGAACCGAGAAATGACAAATGATAGAAGTCGGCCCTACATTATGCATAGGCCTAATATGTACTTTGTAAGTTAGTAGGCCTATTAAATTTCATTAACTAATGAATGACCTTGAATGACTAAACAGCGTCATTGTAGTGTTTTTCTAAAATCGCGATCAAGAAAATCTTTCTGAATCTGAACTGCCTAATTTATATCATAAAGGGTGATGTGACCTACATCACCCTTTATGATATAAATTGTGCAAAATCGTGCAAAATTGTACGGAGTGTTACGAGTGTTTCTGTATTGTCGCTTCGTGGATAGGTAAACGACTGGTCTGGAGAAACTTCAGAAAGTGACCCTGGTTGTGATGTTATTTGTTTTCGCCAGCCGGCACCGCTCATCAACGATCAACTTACAACAGGAACGGTAGTAGCAACTTAGTAGAATTGACAATGTTGAATAATGACAGATACGAAAATCTCGGGCTACTGGGGTCGACCAGATTTGAAGTGATGCTATTCGACTTCCGAAAATTTTACCACCCCCCCCCAGATCATGATAGAGAACTCAATAAGAAGAGGCAAAATGTTCCTTTCCCTAGTCCTCCCCATCCATTCCCGTTTTCCTATACTTTCACTCTCACTCTTTCCCTCCCTTCCCGAGAGTTTCACCCCCTTAATCCAACTATGGGTCTGGGGAGCGCTGTAAACTTCCCCAGTGAGTCGGAGTCCGGGCTGAGCTTCTCCGCCAAACACGTTTTGGTGCATTTATTTTGAGGGACCACTGCGTCTTAGTAGAAGGGGACCTGATCGTGGAGCTTGAGTGATAAGAGATATTTTTCATGTTGAACGAGGATCGGCAGTACCACAACAACCACGGAGGTGTCGTTACAATTGAGGTCACTTAGTGTCTATGTGGGAATTCCCCTAATCAAATCAGTCAATTAAATCTAGCATTTGCATTTTGCACATTGTATAGCGGCCGCTTAAACCAAGTTCTCACTCAGAGGCGCCTCCTGCAAGTAGGCTTTACAAAGAGTACGTATTACAGACCTGTGTTAGAAATTATTTATCTCAGTTTGTTACAGCGGTACCTCGTATTCTTGCACGAGGTGCCCCTTATCTTTTCTGTTGTTTGTCGTCGTCATTGTTACAACGAGTCAGAGATCAAGGCGATGATCTCACCAGGGCGACACAGATTCCACTTCCAGTGAAACATATGGCATTATAGTAGCCTAACGTCGATTTAGTGATGCCTGGAACGGCATATCTAGCCAAGTTCCAGTTCTGCTCTAGAAAGTCTTGCCGCTCGCTGAACGGTCCCAGTTCTTGAACGCGAGAGTGGACATTTCTGCTGAACGATGAACCGTAATTTGGTTTAAACCATAGTTGTTCCGTTCGTTTGTAACCGTATATATAAAGTTGCACGTGCGGTCCAACCATCATTTAAACAAATGGCGCATTTGTAGGCGAGCACGTACGAATTATTAGATCTAGAGACGCATCCTGCAGTGACGTCATCAAATTACAGCCTGAGATCGCGTCATCAGATGAAGCGATGTGACAGTCAACTGCAGTTACCGGCTGCTGCTGCTGGTGTCGTTGCTGCTGCGGCTGATACGTCGCTGATGCAGTCAGACAATGAAGCAGACAGACGCCTGTCAGAGCGCGAACGCATCAAAAGAGCAAAGCACAACGGAGGTACATACTTAATAAGTTGCATTACTTTCTATGGACTCTGCTTTTTATCGTCATCATCCTACGTTTCTTCGTCATTGTCAGTCATAGGCCTAATCAACGTTTTGCACCGCAGCTGACGCTATACGTAGGCGTATACAGGGTGACCCAACAGTCGGCAGCAAGGTCTTCTCAGTTGCTGGTCCCCGACTCCCCGTATTTGGAACACCCTGCCGGAAGAGAACATCAGCGCCATCTCAACATCATCTATAACGATTTTCTGTCAACGTCTGAAAACCCGGCTTTTCAGACAATCTTATCTTGATCTCATTATCTGATCTGACACCTCTCTAACTGTATACTAAATGTTTAACCTTGAAGTAGCTCTGCTACCAAGGAACCGTGTTTGATTGATTGATTGATTGATTTGACGTAGGCCAGACCGATACAGGGTGACAGGCAAAACTGCAATACCCCCGTGAACAGTCAGATACTTGTGAATCGATTGACCTGGTGTCATTTGCTGTTAGTGAGTATTATTATTGCAGAGATGAGTAGTTCTCGTTGTACATTCTGTTATCAGTCATTAAGTTTAGATGACTAGAAGAATATACAAATTGCGTTTTTTTGACAGTTGAAAAACGTCGACGATCCAACATCAACGAACATATGAAAACACTCGACTCATTGCTTCCTAGAAAGTGAGCAGACATTGGTAGACTATATGTTTGATATAATGTTTCACATTACCGTTACAACTTAGGCCTACTTTACGTGTGTGACTCAGCATAGAACTTTCAAAATGCCGCTGATAACTCCACCCGTGGCCGATCCCCATTCCCAGTGATCGATGTCAGCGAGCTCGTCTCTTCGGTAGCCTTCGCTCCCAGCTTCGTTAAATAGACCGTGAGGACATGATGTGCAACGCACTTGGACTGTGGCTTATGGTCTGCACAGTTTACTTGTCTCGGCACCTCAGATTTGGAACACAGTTTGCGAGTAAGCCTACACGAGACTTGAAATTAGCAACTTATACACGTCCGGTTATTAGACGCTGGGTTCTAGACCTATACATGTAGGCTAATATGATTTATGACTATGTCCGGGAACTCTCTTAAACGCTGTAGTGTACGAAGAAAAACGAAGAAAAAAGATGAAAGTATAACATTTTCCAACATTAATCAAACGGAAATGATGAAAATTGGCGGAGTTAAGTTTTTTTAACTTCTGTATTCACGTATGTTTCCGTTCCGTCGCGCAGCAGAAAAGCTGGAAAAGCTACGTAGGCCTACTAGGCCCTATAATTAATCGAACGTCATCGAATAATTTACAGCACTGCACACTAATTAATTTTTTAGTTCTGCATGTAAGTGTTGTTTTGACTGACGTGACAGTGCATCAGGGACTTGCAAATCAAAACAGAACAAAGGCAACATCCTCAAAGAAACGGTGGCTTACATCCGGCTCCTGCAGCAGGATCAGGCCAAACTGGTGAGCGTTGAACAACGCACGCGACAACTCTACACCGCCAACCGACATATCATCGCCAGACTCAAGGTCCGCTATTTGTATAGAGACTCGATACCGGCACTTTTTACGTCTACACTGCGAGTCATAAAACAGCTACACGGACCTGTCAAATATTGACGATTTTTCAAAATAATCTCTCACTGGCGCACTCAACGAGAAATTTGCAATAAAACAATCATTAAAGACCCCTCAATTGCGTTGCTACACTAGCTTGCGAAATCTTAATCTCAGAAAACTAGCTAAAGTTCAACGGAATTTATTGTTTTTTTAGCACAAATTCAACGAACATTTTAATCAGTCCAAGTCAATGCATTATTAGTAGCATATTCAGTATCCAAAAATCAAAATACACTCGTTGTTCGATGCACAATTTAGTCTTCGTCTAATACTACCTCACATCAAGTTGCACGCGCTTAGTAAGTTAGTAACCCACGTTTTATGCAGCTTAGCCAAAAGCTCGTCCAATCTGAACCTTTCCATCATTTCCAAGAAAACTCTGGCATGAGTCTCCGCGGTTTATAGCCTTTATTCAGGCACATGTTCTTGATGAGTCTTCAGTCGGAACCATTTCACGGGCTTTCCATTTAGTTTTTGAACTGTTCAAGAAATTTGCTAAAATTTACAAACAGTAACGCAATTTCCGTATGTCAGGAGCCAACAGGCAGTATTCGCTTCTTTTCTGACATTAGTATTTCACATGGTAGTGTAGAGAAGCGTTTCAGGCGTGGTGGAATATTTAATGATCTTCTATGTCAAATTTCCTGAGGACGTGCGTCGGCTGAAGAACTATGAAAATCAGTCAACATTAAAGTCTGTGTGGAGTGTGGGTGTTTCTAACATTCAGACTTTCACAGTCACAGTATATATCTACTAGTTAGCCTAGATTATCACACCTATTTCGTAGTATTCAATCAGCAGTCAATCACCATACGAATGAATCTATACTGATACTGATGAAACGGCGATCCCATTTAGGGCTGAGCTATTACGCCACACTCAGGAAACTGAACGGCCGTTTTAAGAAGCGGCGCCTTCAAACTTCAAAGTCATGATCATGATCTTGAACGTTGACGTGATGGTCTGTTCTGTTGTGTGTTGTACGCAGGAGTTGGAAGAACTGCTCAGCACGTCGGACTGTTCGCCGCCAGTGTCACTGAGCGACTTGGGGCTGCTGGCTGAGGACCTGGACGCTTACATCAAGGAGGAACCGTCCTTCGACGCGGCCATAACATCACGCACTGGCCGTGAAGGCATGATCACGCGTTCATTCTGACTGAGAACGATCGAGTTATTTCAGCGGAACTACGCCGCCACCTAGCTGCCTTTCTTCAACATTTTTTGCCTATTTGAAGCGAAGTACATGTTAGTGATGTTACCGTTTGTTACGTCTGTATACAGTTCCAATTCGAGTTAAGTAAGTAACTGAGAACTTGCACGCGGGCAATTTGCCGTTTGTGAGTCTGATGAATGAAAGAGACAGTTTCATATGCTGTACTTTGCACACGTTGTACTTTGTTTTTTTTTACCAGGAGCGTGCCTATCTATATCATACGAATGGCAACAGCATATTCAGCTTAAATAAAATAAATAGCTGTATTGTTGCATTCTAATAATACAATGACAACTGTAATCATAAAAGCTGCAACAATAATGACGAATATGTGTAGCAATGTGCTAAAAACTGGAGTATGCAAAACATTCATACCAACAACAAACAGTAAACTGAGCATTCCTTCCCTTAGAAGAAGTAACAAGAAAGCCGTGCTATCGCAGGGAGAACCGGGCGATGTTGCTGTAAATTTCGATACGTATCGAATTTTACAATAAGTCAATAACGGAACATTTACGAATGCAAAACATGGCAACCTTGTTGACGTGGACGCATATGGCGCCAAAGCCAACACTAAACACCTTCAATCACGTTTAGAGGTCATTCAAGGTCACACATTTCGGGATCACTGAAAGCCAATGAGGGATGAGGGACTGCATATTACTGTATGATAATGTGGGCTTTAGAGTCGGAAATTTTGAAGGAAAGGTCTCAGCATCTCCGTGTCATTTGGCACCCCCTGTCTAGGGAACCCCTGCGAATATTCGCACAAACCTTATATTTCTAGAAACTAGAATCATTGATCTGCATTTTGCCGCCGACAGTATGGGTCTGTCTTCATTCAAATTTTTCTGGTGGGCTCCATAAAACAATTTTTCAACAAGAGTGCATTTCGGCCGTTCAAGGTCATCGAAGTTCTTTGATTTTGGTACCAATCGAAAGCACGTATGCGACTTCGTATTAGTCAGTCATAGTAACCGTGGTCCTATCTTGCACTGTTTCAGAGATATAGCAGGTTGTTGTGCTCATGACCCCACACCTATTCCACCCTAATTTTGGGGGTGTTCCCGTTGTTCGAGATCGCCGATATTGGGGTCAATATGAGCAGGTACCTTAAGCTATTTGACCGTAAAATTATTTTCGAAGTATTCCAACCTATGTGATCACGGTACCTGAACGTCACAGACAGACAGACGGACAGACAGACGACATAATGTGGCATAACTGCGCTATGCGTGGCATTGCACAGTAAAAACCTTGTGTAGAATGGCATAGCTACACACACAGACAATGAGATGGAGTAACATGGTAACAGTACTAGAAATTCACAGTCACTTCATTTGACGTGCTGACTAAGGCCAATTATGGACACACACAGTAAACAATAGCGTGAAATTATTTATGCCTTGTTTTTTTTGTTAGATTTAACACATAACAAAATAATCTTAGTGCTCCAGAGAAAGTTACAGTTAGACAAGAAAATCATCCGTTAACAAGTGATCATGTCAGAGAGTTGGACTTTCAAACTCATGATACACTACAGTAAACACGATATCAACAATGTCTCGTCGTTACTCAATATACGCTGTGTAATAAGTCAGCAGTAACTATACAAACTGACATGAAATTATATAAAAACACACGGATAAGATGGAAAAAACAACAATGAACCAATTGCTACACTGTGTCTCAAAAGTGATTCATTTTGCAAAATTTATCTTCTGGTACACGGTATCCTGATAGCCATAGCCTTGGCTACTAAATGCACGCACAGTTTCTCACTTCACCTTTGTTATGTTCCTACATTACCCAAGAATCTTCCTTTGGCATGGCATTAAAAATCACTTCAAGCAAACTGTATAGCTACAGACTCGAGCAGTACCATGCATGATGTACTGTATTTATACCACAGACTTGTATAAGTCTAATGAGAAAAAAATATGAAAATACTAACAAACTGACACAGAGTTACAGTTACTAGTGCACTTCTTTTCATGACATTATCAAAAATTTGATTTTATTTCAATCTGTAATAACAAATGAGCTATATTGTCAACGTTCGCACGACCTTTAATGTCGAGGAAACAACATCAGCTGGAGCACTAGTCTGCGGTGCAGTATGCTAGATACAGCACAGATGCAGGTACAACCACAGCAACACTTTGCCATTCATTTGTTAATTATTTCCACGTTTCAAAAACTACATCAATTACACAAATTGAAAACACAGAACTGGACAGATAGACAACAGCATATTAACAATGCCGGCACAACACATTAGATGAGCCCAAAATCCATTACACCAGTTTTCCCATAACTTCCCGTAGACGGGGAAACTGCCAACTTGTTACGGACTTGTCGCCAAGTCCGCAACAAGTACCTAACAAGTTGGCAACAAGTCTGTTGTGTTGTTGCAATGGAATCTGCAAAGCGACCCGACAAAACAGATGCAATGGACTTTTGTCACTTTTGCCCTCGACACAGTTCCAGCGACGCCACGCCCAGCGTACGCCTTTTAACCAATCAGATAGCGGCAACCGTAACGTCATCATAGCTGTCATCGCTTTCAGTTTCATCAAACAGGTATGCCATTAACTAGTCGGTAAACTATAACAAATTATATTAGATAAACATAAATTTACATAAATATATTTCGTAAACAATCGCGTGAGAATTTCCAAGTATATTTATAGCACGACATCCGACTAGCTACCGGGAAGTTGCCAACTTGTTACAGACTTGCTACAGGGAAATTGGTGTAATGGATTTTGGGATTTACACTGATCCTTACAAAGCTTCACATAACATGAACGCACAATGATTACACCTTTCTGCCATGCCCACAACTATCCTCCGAGCTGCAAAACAGCAGCGCTCTTTGGCCAGTACCAAACTGTACCACTGCAAGACAAACAAACACATGTCGGAACAACTTCCCTAGTTACTACAATGTAGTTGTCACACGTAGTGTTTTAAAAATTCCGGAAATTTCCAGAAAGATTAGCGACAGCCTTGGAATATAGATAAGTGGAAATATGCACAGTAAGCAACCATGACACAATAACAATTAACAATTAACCACAACAATAACAATAACAACAACTATTTTGACCCGTTTTGCAACATATAAAACTGAGGATAAATGGACGAGTGATTAATGCTTTAAATATTTAGGTGAATACAGTGTACTGGTAAGATTAGAATAAATTTCTAGAAATTTCCCGTGAACATTCCCCAAATCACAACCCTAGCTACATGATAATTAAATGGCCAGGAGTGGAGTCTCTAACCTCTCTGATGCCGTAATCATCACATCACCACATGACACTAATGAGAAGTGTCCTCATATGTCCAACTTTGTAAAAACAATAACCAATAACACCAAAAACCCACACATAGAAGTCTCTTTTAAAACAGCTACAAACAGTACTAAACTTCATTTAAAAACTACATTGCGAACAACTTATAAGTAAACTGCCGTAAAGTACATCAACACATCATTAACATGCAGTAGCTTATCAACAATTCTGCAACAACATATGTGAATCTATAAAATTTATATAATTGGCACCATAACCACATGTAATGAATGACAATGATAGGCTGTAGCAGTTCCATGTAATTTCACATTTATGCTGGATGACACTCTGTCAGGGCACTGACATTGACCAGCAGTATCATATGCAAATTCTCACACCACATGGCTAGCAACAATGGCAGCACAACATAGACGCCTGACTTCAATACGGCTGACGGCTACTCACACTGTGAAAAATATATTAAAATAATATATATAATTATGTATATAATATCTGTCCACAAATTCACGGCAATAGTTACTGTCACCACATGGGAGCTGTTGATGAAGCAGCTGCAACATTCGGTGCTGGGCGTGGTCTGATACCGTTCTTCTTCATGAATTCAGTAACCTGATCTGGAACCTCGGCAAGCACTTCCTTGGCAAGGTATGCCTGGCTTGTTGTTAAGTTGCTGCCGTAGCGTTCGCCGACGAAATTACGGAATGGGACAAACTGTAAGCATCAAACAAATACTACTACAACTACTACAACCAGTAAGTCATGCTGCTGCTGCTGCTACTACTACTTCAGAACTGTTGAAGCCAGATTCCAGCACTATCATCCAACCAAGTTTTATTCTAATAACATGCCAACAATATAACATACAAAATCTACTGCAAATGACCACGTTTAAACTTTCGTTCTTGTGTGTCCATCATCTGTGATACAAGACTGGTGGTATGATAAACAGCACATATGGAATATAATACTAATATAAGCACTTATAACGTGTATGACGTCAGCAGAGCTGAATCTTGGGCTGTTGTTAGATTGGTCGGGACATGGTTATGAGCAGTGGGATAAACTGAGTTTTAAGGCAATGTTTAAAGGATAGATAAGAGAATTCGATTTCAACAGGGAAGTTGTTCCAAACATTCGGTGTTGTGTAAACAAAAATTATTTTACCAGAGTCTGTGAGGCTGCTCAAGAAGATGCTGTTCGGTAGAGCAAAGTGTTTGATTAGGTCTGTACTGATGTAATAGTGACCACAACTATGAAAGTTGAGTGGTGGCAAGTGTTCTGTAGGCAAGGCTACACTGGCTAGCCAGTTTAAAGGTAATGTGCAAGTAAGATGACATGCAACAAACCTGAACAATATCACGATCAGCATATCGACCCTGAAAACTTAGCCGCTTATCATCAGCATCAAGCTCCTCCATAGCTGAAACAGTAATTAATACAAGCGTAACAAAATGAATACTACATAAACAGATATGTAACTTAATACACTAGTATTACGTCAGCTATCGTTTTTATAGCAGCACACTTTTTCTGAGCGCATTACACCAAGTCCCAAAGATATGTCACAAGACTAACTCTGGAGACTGCCAAAACAACTTCTTGAAGGCCAGATGCTGTTTCTGACACCCAAAGAACAACATCATCATACTAAATAACGGTTATAAAACAATAATAAATTTAAAAGTAAAATAATTCCACATAAAAGGTTTTGATACATTTTAAGCTAACAGATGACAGTGCACAGTAACAAAATCAATAGGCACAGACATTCAAACAGACTCGTAACAAGCAATTATTCTAAGAGATGTATAGAGTTAATAATAATAAAAATACTGTATGATGAAAATCAAAATATATAAATCAAACATTTTAAATACCATATGTAAATTCATCTTAGTACCTCTAAAATGTTATTAACTTACAACAAAGTACAACTAACATTATTTACTTATATTCTTAATGTAAATTCATCTTAGTACCGCTAAAGTATTATTAACTTACAACAAATTACAAAATCACATTATTTACTTATATTCTTAATGTTCAAGCAGAGTACAATATATCACAAAAATCTACAGCAATCAACAACTCCGACACATCAGGTGGCTTTGATGGGCCTATTATTTCTACAACTGAATTATTGTAGAGTATTCTAATTAATAAAATAAATTTAATACCGTCAAATTCTGCTTCTCCGATACCAACAATAATAATGG
>Ga0209681_1000500_pt1 | contig 10246 bp, 7 predicted proteins | sample WorMetLIZISLAND2_3_FD_187416 | JGI IMG/M metagenome (GOLD analysis project Ga0209681, IMG submission 187416) | Marine gutless worms symbiont microbial communities from Max Planck institute for Marine Microbiology, Germany - Olavius clavatus LIZARD... ... | reverse complement strand
CTATTACAGACATGGAAAAAAATTTTACGTGTTGGCAATATGGTTTGAATTTATTCACCAGACGGAATCAACGTCTATGGTTCAAAAATGGGTAGTTTGAGGGGATAGGGTTGATCTAGAGGGTTCAAAGTTGTAAAATCGTGTTCCTATTAATTTGTTGATAGACTTCTGCTGTAGGATTGTTTACTTAGCATCACAGATGGACGGACAGAAAAAAGACGGATGACAGCACAGCTCCAAAAGCTGATGACACTGCCTTGCAGTACAATCAGCTAAAAACCAATAACAGAACCACACAGACACTAACCTCTGCCAGGTCTGGAATATCTTTCTTATTTACGCCAACAATCTAACAAACACATAGCATTAAAATATTTATGTGGTCCACAGAATTAACTCAAATTTAAATATTCATTCATAATCTACACAGCAGATGATAATTTCCTTTTAGAACGATAAACTAGCAGTATTACCGTTTATTATACTTAATTTAGCTTAATAATTTTTTACAAATGCCAAACAACCATTTTTTCCTTTTTCTAAACTTTTGGGAATTACCATGGCAGCACATTTTACAGCACAATCACTCACCTCAGCGACTCGGAGGAATGCTCGAACGCGGTCCATCCTTGTAATGAATTTCTTGTATATTTCCAGCGCCTCTTTGCACTGCTGGTGAGTCATATCGAAGAATTTCTCTGCAAACAGACACAGAAGAGTCAACAATGTCTGATATATAGGGTGCAGAAACAGAAAAGCAGTGCTGCAGCCATAGACACCAATAGCAAACAGATGATTATTGTTTTTTTTACATCATATACTATACACATATGTCTTGCAGCCTTTATCACTACTACACGTGTATGCTATGTTGTAGTTGTAGCAGTAACATGAACAGTTTTATAGGCCTAGTATTTGTTTTATTATCTGTGTATATGTATTATGGACTCTCACATTGTATTCCACAGTATTTTGTATTCCGTCTGTACGATAGTGCGCTTGCCACTATCATATTAAAGGCTACTTGACTTGACTTGAACAACAAAACAACAACTAACAACGATAAGAAAGGATATTGGACTTGATGTACTGCTAAAGTAATCCTCAAAAGGTTCTCTTGGAAAAACCCCGGAGAAACTCTAGTAAAACAGAAACTGAAAGCAGTGAAAGATCCATTGTAGAACACATTATATACTCATAGCATCACTTGCTAGGACGCATCACGACAGCAGAAAAAAAGCCATGAAAGTCGGGCGGCAGGTAAAAATGCTTTTTATGGTTCACTTATGCAACACTTGCGCGACTGTCACTTCTTTATTAAAGGCAACTTGACTTGACTGTGTGATCGCATACGTAACACCCGCTAGCTCAGAGGTGAAATTTCAAGAAGAGCTACACATGCTTAAGACATAAACCTTTCTTAGATATTTCTGTTTGAGCTGTGTGTACTTGGACATACAAAAGGTAAAGCTAAAGGTTAAAGGCAGTGTACTGTATAGCTGTTAATGGAACTCCATCTCACAGCTACAGAGTACAGAGTTTCACTTGCCATATGGGATCACACCGTTTGATATACAGCCTGCCACCCGACACAAGTGAACACACCCCGCCTTAACCCCAGCTAGACAGGCCGGTAATCAATTTACCTACCCCGGAAGGATGGAAGGCTGAGCTGACCTAGATGACTGGTTACATACCGAGATGGTTTAGCTGCCCACAGACGGTCACCCATCCAAGTACTAACAGGGCCCAGGGTCAATTAACTACGTTGATCGAAGCCAATGTGCTAACCACTACATTACACTGCCACATCAGATATGTACGTGTAAACATAAAGTGATGCTGCAACGAGTCGTTACCGAGAAGATTTATTATTCCGTCGTTGTAACAGGCAAACAGTCGAATCATGTCCTGAAACATTGCCATGAAGCAGAAACTGATTGCTCCATTGGTCAGGTCATCTGAAGACACCTAGATAATAACCAACATGCTTCTAATTAACAGTCAACAAAACTTAATGAAGATGCGCTGATCCAGCTTATCCCATTCATCCATAACGCATTCTCGTAGTTCATGGACGTCCTTGATTTTGGTCTTGTAGCATGCCCTAATCTTGTAGTTCAGTAAGTAAAAACATAGTAACGGGTATGAAAAATTCGTAGCGAATACAGTGATATAACTTTTATGAAAACTGACCAACATTTGGAAAAGTTATAGAAAGAAAATGAAGGGATTCACATAATACACACAGCACACACACACCCTTATCATTTTAACAGCCATTTCTCAGACCAATCTGGATTACATGGCTGTCCCCTTGATTCTCAGTCTCCAGTCATCCTGAGCATCGTCACAGGATGAACAAAAACTCCTTGAACCACATGCTACTTCGAGCTGTACCTCACCCACTTACACTAACTGCCCAGCCAGATGCCCTTCCTGCTGCCGAACCAACAGTGGCAAAGCACTGAAGACATATACATACATATTTACATAGTAAGTACAGATACATAATGACGCTGATGAAGAAACCACATATGATACACATATCACGCAGCATGCAGAGAATTCAAATGACAGATGATAGAAAACACAATAAACATATAAACCTCAAACTCGAGTAAACTGTCCAACTGTGACTGTAGAACTGGCAGAGTCCTCAGCAGCTAGAATCACAACAGACTACAGATATCACTGTATGCTGTTTATAAATGTTATCGGACACAAAGTTCTTGCACAGACTAGAATGCAGCTCTCATTGCTGTTTTCCTGTCAATAAAGACTGAACAACTATCTCCAAGAGTGGAAAGAAATCAGTTAGAAAGTATCGAGCACAAAACCACTGACGACGTGGAGCAGTTAGCTCACTCGCGAATGCAATTATTATTTTCCAAATGTGACCCCTATCCGCATTTTGGTTATTCACCAGTCTGAAGTGATTGCTGAGGATTTGGAGAAAAGCAGAACACCTCAGACCTTCACATAGACAAACTGATCAGTTGCCGCATGTTGTTAGCAGTGTATGCACGTGACCAAAACTGCGAGGTTAGATTGGTCGGTTGTGTTTTTGGCTCGCACCATCTATCGTATTTATTGTCAGCCATGCTTATTGTGAAAATGCAAGAACCAGCATTAAATGTTTGATGCAAAAAACTTCCACAAGTTTCTGGTAAAAGACTGTTGAGTGTGTGTCACACCTACAAGCGAGACAGTCTATTATGCATACATGCATATAAATTAGCAATTTCCCACACTCCTACCCCAGCGCCTCAGATTCGGCGAGTCTCTCACCGACATTGCACGCTCTACAAATTAAATTTACTTACTTACTTACTGAGCAACTACAGCAGCCGCAGCAGGAATAATAGCAATAGTAATAATACCAATATTAATGAAGACAATGTTTATGGCACTATCACCTCTTGACATCTATGTTGTGACATGGTTTACATATGACGATTAATTCTGCCACGTAACACAGCGACCGAACATTCCGTGCGGCCGGTTCCAGACTCTGGAACAGCCTGCCCAGTGACGTCGTCGATTGTCAGACTGTCGACACATTCCGTCGTCGGCTGAAACATTTCTTTTTTAATGTTTCTTTTCCTTGACATTAGCTTTTTTGTGTTTATTTTCCGGTGGACCTTGAAGTTTTTTTTTACTTAGGCCACGTTAAAAACCCTTTATACAATACAATACATGACGTCATTCCAACCAACAGTGTTTCTTCAAAACAGCGTGCTGTACAAAACCACCGCCGTGACATTACACGTCATCTCTCCAGTGTACGATGATTTTACCGGCGCTTAAAAACTGACAGACAATGGCCGGTTTAATCTAGCACACGGAGCCGAACTAAAATAAGAAACGAGAGAAAGTTAAAGAAAGAAGGAAAAGCAAAGTAGATGATTCAGATGACAACGATGCAGTTGTGTGAAGAGAGGGTGAGATAATGAAATGAGAAGTTACTGGTGTACCGGTAAATGCACGGAGGCTGAGATAAAAATGAAAATAAGTAAAAAAACAAGAGAAGAAGAAGAAGAAAAAAGAAAAATAAGAGAGAAAAAACAGCAGACTGAAAAACAGTCGGAACAAGCTGAAAAACCAGGTTGTGAGAGTACCAAGTGAAGAGATAAAGCTGCTAAAGGAGCTAAGAAAGAAAACAAAAGATCGAAAAAATAAAATGAAAACTAATGAGCAGACAAAGAACTAAGAAGGTAGTTCAGTATCACCGATAATTACTAAGCTAACTGGTAAATGTACACACACAAACGATAAATAAGTCATAATGTGTAAATTTTATAGCAGACAATAAATAACAGTTTGTAACACAAATGACAGAGATTACCTTGTCAGTATCCATCTTTCTTAAGAATCCGTCTTCTTTACTGCACATGAGACATAGAGACAAAATATAAGATTTATCAAAATAACTCCTTGCCATTATTGTTACTGACGTATTGACTACACTAGTCTAGTAGCATACAGCCACTGAGATTAGATGTGAATGTCTGTAAACAGTAGCGGATAAAGGATTTGCAAAAGGGTGGACCGTGGCGACTGGCGAGTGTGGAGCAATAGCCTATAATGGGGGACTTGGAGAAGCCCCCTGAAACTGACAATTTTGTCCATTTTCAGACAAAAGATGGGCAAAGAGTGAAGGATAAAAATGGCAGTAGTGTCCGGGGCAGACTGCTTCTCGCAGCCATTACAAAACCTACTTTTGGTCAGTGTGGAAGGGGATGTCCAGGCTTGACTGCCTTATGCCACAAACCTGCCGGGGAAAAGCCAGAATCTTGGCGGATTTGCTCCAGCCAGTTGTTGTGTGGGACCCCCTGATGTGTCGACGTGGCAGCACAGGTCTTGATTTGCCAGAAAAGCCTCAGACAGATGAGTGATATAGCCAAACAGCGCACATCGGCGTTTTGCGGTGTGATCTATAATAGGAGACAGACCAGTGCATGAAGCAACCTTGTCATTCCGAATATGGTCATACCAATGGACACCAAAAATCAGATATTAATATCGTATAACAAAATCCGCAATTGTTTCAACAAGCGTTTATACTAACCCACGCTTCACTTTGCAGAAATCGTACTCCATCACACTGTAAGTGGACAGCTTTTCACGCAGGTATTTCGCATAGCAGCGAACATATGATGACATCTCCATACCTGACAGTTTCACACAGAACCACTGACACATAAAATAGCAGTACTACAACACACACAGAAATCAATTTAACCCACAAAAATGACCCCACAGGAGAAAAAAAGTGTAACAAATATTTTGTTATTTCAAACTCTGTGACTTATTATAAACAAGAAGCCCAGATGGATTGGACATACGAATACACAACATGTCCACTCCGTGACATTAGCTGCATGTGATATTTTATCATCAGCAAATAAAAGGAAAGCTTACTCACAACACAGTTTTTACCTGGAATTTGTGACACCTTGTGACCTTGACCTCTTGACCTATTTCACACCTCTGTCTGCTTCTCTGTAGATGTATCGTTGCGATGTTATGCTTCGTACACTGTTTAGCTTCTTTGTCGTTATTTTCTGCATGTATTACTTGATTTTTATCACAGTTCTGTTACCTTAAAAATTATCTATTTCGTTCTGTTTTTACTCAGTAATTTTCTCCGTTTTTATTGTGAATATTGTAATATGCTATTGTACTTTTTTATATTGTTACTTAGCATACACTAAGCGACTCTCATGTAATGTAATGTAACCTAATGCAGCTGAAAGTAATGTAGGAGCAATTGTTCACCTTAATAATAATAATAGTAATTATAATATGACAATTCATAAGGTGCTGTAACATGTCCAAAAAGTCACTACAGGGGCGTCGCACAGCACTTGACACTCGGAATTATGTTGAACTGGATGGCCTGTTTAATAAGTCTTCATACAGTTTGTTTCTGAGTGTCTGTGAGTGTCATTTATAGTATATACTGTCATTACTTATTGAACAAAGTTGGTTATACATCATCTGCTAACATCGCATTAGGCCTAAATGTTATGCTAGTACCATACAGATGATCAGACAGATGTTAACCAGTACTAACAAAGACACATTAAAACTACCTGTCACCATGACTTCATAAAAAATAGAAACTAAGTGTAGATATGACATAAATGTTTAACACAGAAGTTGACTGCAAAACATGCTTACCAATTCTGTCCGATTTGTCGACAAAGCCACCGAGGTTGAAAATGTGGTGACTGCTTGACAAATACTTGCAAAATTTCTGCACAAAAAAGTAATTCTGTTACTAGATTATTTTAGATTAGATCAGGAGGTTAAGTGCCAGGCCAACAACTATGGCAAGCCATTGTGAGAGTTCACTTAAGTAACGTCACGCGATGAATACAATACGGCACCAGGTGGCAGCCAACCTTTGAACCACGCCAACCAACTTAAGCCACAGGCCCGCCTATAGGAAGCCAGTATCATAAAATGGTGGTACTCTGTACACACCTTTTAATTAGCAAAAACTTTTCATTTATTTATTTCTTTACTTAGTTAAGTCTTATCATAACTTAATAGCCTTGATTTTACCAGTTATTTTTACAGTTACCTATTTTGTTATTTCCTCTACAGTTGTTGTTACTCAAAACGTTTAAGGCACTCAATGGCATTTTATGTGCTGATGTGCCGTTAAGAAACTACTCACTCACTCAGGCAGCCAGTAAACTGTATCCACCACTGCCATTTATTATTATTACTCAGCCCGAAAGTTGACACTCATTTCACCATCCCGAGGGTAGAAGGCTGAGTCGACCTAGGTGACTGACACATACAGAGACGGTTTACCTGCCCACAGATGGTCACCCATCCAAGTATTAACCGGGCCTGGCATAGAGTAACTAAGTGACAGCACACCCAGTCACATTTCTAATACTCGGTATCTATAAAACAGAACACTGTACAATGTTCACAAGTCATTACCGCATCGAACAAGCTAGAAAAGATACAGCACACAGCAGCTAGATGGATACTGTCTTCATACTCCTGCAAAACCAGTGTTACATCATTACTGCAACAGTTACAGTTAGAATCTCTGGAAGAGAGGCGCAAGATCCAAAGACTAGCTTTCGTGTACAAAATCCTGAATGGCCAAGTAGTGGTATCGGCAACTTCTGTGGACCTTACTTTATCGTCCAGACCTTCCCGTGGCGCCGATGCAAATCAACAGAAGCTGGTTACTGTGAGGTCTTATACTGAGAATTACAGACAGTCTTGCAGTATCAGAACAGTAAAAGACTGGAACGCTCTGTCTCAGTACGTCGTGTCAGCCGGCTCTTTAGCACTGTTTAAGAGCCGACTGTCCAGTCACGTCGCACCATAGTCGTGCACCCCGTCGGTGTGATGCCTCAGTTCTGGACCCTGCCAACTAACGATCTAGATCCATATCCAGGTCATTGGTCATTAAACAAAAGTGAAATAATTAAAGGTTCCAGCACCTCATTTCCATAATTCATAAGGTCATGCATGGTCAGAAGAGCCTTCAAGACAACCACCCAACTTGCAGACTGCGTCCTCTCCAGTAGCTGTTTTACAAGCTCTGGAATGGACACATCTCCGACGTTGGTACACCAGATCAAATCTACAACATAAGTTACAGAGATATATAAGACAGGTCAAATGCAAATGAAGGCATAAAGCTCGATTCTCATGTCGAGTAAATAAAGGCTCATGAATTTCAAGTGGAGTGGGGACACACAATTCATAATGACCTGCACTAACTTTTATACTTAGAACCATTCTGTTGAAACTTTGGGATACCTGCAGATCACAGGAGCTATTTGAATACAATGGCTCCTGTAATCTTCTTAGAGAATACCAGAAATAGCAAGGAACTTAGTGCTTTACGGGATCCAAGTTATGCAAATCAGAATGAATTAGGACCAAAATTACAATCGGTTAATGATTTTACAACTTCAGTCATCAGTGGTTTCGTTCATAATCAAAAATCCGATCCATCTAGATTTGTCAGACGAGATCGATCCAGTCCGATGAAAAAGAACGCGTGCGTCAGATTTATCACCATGACACACACTGTTACGTCATTATATCCCATAATACCTCAGTCCCTGTGATTGGCCATTTGGAATTGGCTATTGGAACTCTTATGTCACATGCCTCATGTGCGTTGCTTATAAGAATCTGTCTGCGAAGTCCGAATTTTTCAGATGCATCCGAACAGATCTGGATTTGATTTATGAACACGGAGGAAACGGAGCGTTTCGGATTGGATCAAACTGATTTTTGATTATGAATGCAACCAATGTTCATTTGCAGCGACCACCTTTATTAGGATTAACTCATTAACACTATTCATTTCATAACAAAGAGACAAAGGAAATGCCATCACCACTTCATCTGTCACGAACTCAACAAACAAGTCATCAGCTCCAATACACGATGAAACCCGATACAGAATAATAAGAACGCAAAGCAGCAGGTTTCTTATTCTAACTCCATCTGTCAAATAGAAGAGTTTTTAAATGCACAATATGGGCGTGGTCTTACTTACAATCAAGGTGTTTTCGCTTAGGTCCCATAACTTCCTCCGTCGTGGCTTTGAACACTGCTTTTGTTAGATCCTGTCCAGTAATTGTATGTTTTGCAGCCAAAACCCGATCGGCAAGACTTTGCCCGGCAACATTTGGTCCGTGAATTATTTTATTCATCTTTTGTTTCTGTAAAACTACCTGACTACCACAAACTAAAAACACGTAGTAAGTAAGAAAATATGTCGCATTTAGAGATGGTATTTGTGATCATTATTCGGTTTACTTTTCGTTCGCGAGTATCCGTATTGTTTTTACAGATTTTTGTTTCCGTTTCTTATCGTCAGTGCTGACCACATTATAAGTAGAATTTTTTACACTGACGTTCAGGTACCGTGATCACATAGGTTGGAATAATTTCACAGCCGAATAGCTTAATTAAGGTACCTGCTCAATCACGTACACTGAGTCACTGACCCCAAAATTGGCGATGGTCCAACGGGATCACTCCCCAAAATTAGGGTGGAATAGGGTGGACTCATAAGCACAAAAACCTGTAATATCTCTGAAAAGGTGCAAGACAGGACCAAGATTACTATGACGTACACGCTTTCGATTGGTACCAAAATCATTGACCTTGGATGGCCTTGAACTACCGAAACGCACTCTTTCGGAAAAAAAATCGTTTACGGTGCCCACCAGAAAAAAATTGAACGAGGATAGAGACCCAAATTGTCAGCAGCAATATGTAGGTCAATGATGATAGTTTCTAGAAATATAAGGTTTTGACATGCCCCTATGCAAGCTGTCTGGCTGTTCCTCTTACAAAGGCCTATCCCCACTAATCTACTTAAGTTTCAGTGAATGAAACTATTGATACTTGTCCCAATCGAGTTCTATTGATCTCTATGAATGCCTCGTATGATATACGGAGCGGCGGGACCATCAGGATTTGCCAATTAACCAACCACCATATTCAAGCACAGTTTCTCCTAGCACTAGGCTACACACTTTTCCACGTAACTTCCCCGTAAGTTAGTAAGTATTAAGTAAGGAAGTAAAACGTAGATTTATATAGCGCATCTCACTATAAAAATAACCTCTAATGCGTAGACGGGGAAGTTGCCAAACTTCAAGTCGTTGTAATGGAATTTGGGAAACGACACGACACAACGGACTTTTACCCGCACCAACTTGTTACAGACTTGTCGTTTATGTTCTGGACTTGATACAGGGAAACTGGTGTAATGGATTTTGGCCTTTACTGCGCCCCCATAAAATACAAAATAGCCTATTTCACAGCTCAATCTTATTAGTTCACAGAAACGTCGACAATTATTCTGTATATTGTTCTACTGTAAGCCACATAAGGCACTCGCTTAATGTTTATGCGAAAAAATAAGACATCCGTTTTACAGGCATGATATGCAAAATATAGGCCCTAAGGACCAATTTTTAAGGGGTGGGGAGGCCAGGGGCAAATGCCACATAATCATGAGAGTCATGCCCTTTATAGACCGTCAAAGGATTCCAACATTTCCAAGTGTAGTAAACTGTGTTACGACCTGCTGGCAACTGGACTTCCATGTGCTAACAGACAAACAGACCGGCTAGCTCAAACTCTGGTCTGCAAGGCGGCTGTTCGGCCCATGCGTGGTTTCGTTGGGTGTTTCTGGTTACTGAACGCTGTAGATTAGATGCTGGCTATATCAAACAGT
>Ga0209681_1000498_pt1 | contig 10288 bp, 7 predicted proteins | sample WorMetLIZISLAND2_3_FD_187416 | JGI IMG/M metagenome (GOLD analysis project Ga0209681, IMG submission 187416) | Marine gutless worms symbiont microbial communities from Max Planck institute for Marine Microbiology, Germany - Olavius clavatus LIZARD... ... | reverse complement strand
AATTATTTTATGCTTCCACTTAGTGTTTTCTCTGCCATTGATTAACATTCATTGATTTTTGTTATTTTGTGCAGTGATGATGTGAGACGTTATGAGACGTTGGAACGTAGCTCATTCACATTGTTCTCTCTCAGATGTATATATGTATATAAGAAAGTTACACATGCTGATGTCTCACCTAGTTGCACTGGTTATTTGTGGAATAAGTACAGCTTAAGATCATCTGGATTTCATATACTTAGCCGGTATGTTGTTTTCAAATATTTTGTCATTGATGCATATTGTGAACTCATATTGTGTTTTACATTTGATTTCACCATCATGTCACAAGTAAAATGTAGCTTACTGCACTGCATTTGATACTTTGAAGTCACTTTGTTGCAATTGTGAGCTGTAAATACTTACCTGTCATTGCGTGATTAGCATGGCCGATGTACGGTGAATGGGCCTATCGGATTTTTGTCTATAACATTTTGCCCCAAGCTGGGATCAATGGGGCAACTTGCGTGATGATTCTGCATAAAATTACCTTTCCAACGGTATCAAATATGGCCTGTAACCAATTTTGTCCCGGTGTGTTGTAGGACCGGCGGACTAAAAATTCTTAAACCACGCTAAAATAAGGTTAGTGTCGGATAGGTTGACATTCCCGTAAATGTTATTGTCAGTAGGGCGTCTACTGACAAATCCGCATATTGTCAGTACAGCCAATAGGGGAAGAAGTCTATTCCATGACTCATGACCTAATGACTCTGACTAAACTAAAGGATGACTCCATAGTGATAGGGGTAGGGATAGGGTTAGTTTTAGGGTTAGGAGTAGGAGTCATTGGGTCATGAGTCATGTTATAGCGACACCTCAGCCAATAGGAACCGGCCGACAGTTCTTACAGCGAGCTGCTGATTGGTCGTGTAGCCTTGACGTCATTTAGTTGGCGGACGTATTGGGTTGTGGGTATTGGTGCTTATTCGTTAAATAACACAAGATTATGCTAAGATTTAGAGTTAAGGTTGGGTTTAGGGTTAGGGATAAGGTTAGGATCATGGTTAGGGTGTGGATAGTGTGATATGTGGATGCACAGACGGCAGCAAGGTTCGGCAGTACAGATCCATACTGACAATAACACTAACCGGTTTGGGTTAGTCGTAAATGTAAAATTTTGTTTTACTTTCTTTATATGGCCCTCTGGGGAGCAAAATCATAAGTATCCGATCTGAACTTAAACAAAGTGCTGTCCTAATATGAAAGTGTATCCCAGGGTTGGGGTCAGGGTCAGGGTTAGTTACTGCAGTAAGGGTTAGAGTTATGGTTGGGATTAAGTGAAGTCAAGTAGTGTAAATATCAGGTGACAAACGCACATGATAAGGACAGCACTTTGATTAGGGTTGAGTTAACAGCAATGAATAAAAGGGTGTGGTTTACTGTTCGTGTTATGATTGGGCTAACCTAACGAAAGCTGTATGCAGCTGCTCATTCCTATTTTTTTTAAATGATTTGCTAATCGATTTTATTTTGAGGTGACTTACTTTGCCCTTTGCCAACCTGTGAGCAACAGTCATCCACTTTTGAACAGCGGTGGTGTATATAAGCAATGCTGAGAAGGTTCACTAAGTTTTGCTTTTACTTGTTAGTTTCAATTGAATTTTGTTTGCATTATTTCTGCTGTTATGAACTTACTTTGCGATATTTTATTTAGATGGGGAAGTCTTCCGTGAAACGGTGCCAAAGCCGGAGTGAACGTGCTGGACATGGTTTGTCATTCTATCGCCTGCCAAAGGCTGTTGATTGTGCGTCTTCCAAAAGGCGAGCATTGTGGCTATCGAGGATGGGTCATGATGTTGACATCAGTGATGGAGCTCGTGTTTGCAGCAAACACTTTGTGACTGGTATGCATATACAAATAATGCACGGTGTTAGGTTCAGATTGGCGATCTGGTTCAGATCGGCGATCTGAACCTAACCCTAACCCTATCCCTAACCCTTTCCGATCTGAACCTATCAATTTTTCCTTCAATTCCTTGCTTAGTTTCAGGTCGCCGATCCTATAATTATCCATAAACAATAGTGATTAAACTGAGTGCAATGTAGATTTTTCTATTCTCGCAAGTAGAAAAAGCATACATTCAATTCTATGTTACTACTCAACAGTTGGGTTAATCTGGTCAAAGATCTTGCTTCTTTTCTCCTCATAACTGCTAATCCATTTGGCCATATCCAGTCCTCGCTGATTGATTGTAGTCAGCTTGTTCTTCTTGTTTGGTGGTCGGCTACTAATTAAGGTGATCACTGCCGAATGCTGCTTCCTCTCCAGACAGAACTTTAATTGGAGACAGTAATGTACAGGGTGGCTCAAAATAAAATACCCCACCAGACAATATGCAATATCTTTGCAACCAGTGGTCAGGTTTTAAAAATTCTTGAAGCCGTTTAATCCTGAGGGTATTCAGTGAATACTTTGAATATATACAGATGCCGCGCCCTGGGTATACTTAATTATGTTTCAGATTTTAAAAATATAAACAACTTAATAGTTATGACGTTACGTCTCTCCAATGATGTCATAATTATTCCGGTGTTACCAAAAAAATTCCCCCGTGAAAAATTGTAATTTTCACAGTAGTTGTTTTACGCGGTAGTGTGGTTGTATACAGTGGATAGATTGTATACCGTTGGATTCGGAGAAGTGTCAGGATTAAACAGCTTGAAGAATTTTTAAAATCTGACCACTGGTTGCAAAGATATTGATGAGCTATGCAATATTGAATACACTTTACAGTACCATACTCAGCTGTGTGCAAACATCGCATCGCTGCATATACTGCAGTAGTTGGCAGTATAGTGAGTTTTAGTTTATATACACTATACAGCTTTTAGAATAAAAAATCTGTCCAATGCTATGCATAGCAGCATTGGACAGATTATAAAATCATTTGCCGTGTCTGATGTCTGGTGTCTAATGTCCGTTGTCTGATGTCCAGAGACTAATGACGTAAGACCCATGAGATGCTAGTGATATAAAATTATAGACAGGCATGCATTGGACAGACTCCATGTTCGTTTGAACATGTATCTTGTTTCAGATGTTTTGGCTATAGTTCACTGTTTTAATATGCCGTATTTTAGGAAGAAAAGTAGTTTGACTTTGAAATGATCTTTATGGTGATCTTGACTTTGTCACTTTTTCAGTAGAAAAAATATAGTAGCAAATTTGGCTATTGGGATTGGGATCTAAATAGGGGTCACTCCAGGTTATTGAAAATTTCACAATTGTTTTGTATATGGTGGATATGACTTCCTGTAGGTCAATCAAGACTGTTGTATGTTGTCTCTGTCTTGCAGGGTTGCTGAGAGATGTAGACGTTATTTGTCAGTAATGCAATTCTTGCTCATCATTGTTTTGTTGTGCACGATGTTGCTGCAGGTCAACCATCATCTCTCAGTGAAGAACATGCCACTGACTGGGCACCGAGCATCTGTCTACCTTCTGCCGAACCCCAGAAAAAGAAACCACAGATTGTGTTGTAGCAGAACGTGTCAGTGAGCTGCCAAACTGAAGGACCAGTGCTAGTTAATTCAGCTGTGCAGTGTGACATTGGTAATATGACTGTGGACCTTGATACTGATGCTGGTAACAAGACATTAATTAGCACAGGAGAGAATATTTCACCAGATTATTCATTTTGGTCAACATCTTCACAGGTTACTGATAGCCAAACTTCAGACAGAACTTACAGACCCAGCCAATCCACCTCAAACAGTGATACAGATCGTGTGGAAAATTCGTTATTTGTCAGCAGCGATCGCAAATTTTTAGTTTATGAAAGCCATCTCGATAAACTTTTTTCATACTGTTCCATCTGCAACCATACGTCCCAAGTTACCAAGCATGCTCTTGGTAGCTGTGTAGCAGTGACCCAGTTCTGTATGTTTTGTGACAGAGAGAATCACTGGACTAGTCAACCAATGATTGGTGACTTACCAGCCGGCAACATACATTTGTCCGCTGCTATTTATTTTTCAGGAGCCTCATTTGCCAAGGTAGCAAGGGTCTTGTCAGCTCTGAATGTGCAAGGAATCAGTTCAGCCACCTACTATAGACATTGTGATTCATTTCTGCAGCCGACAGTTCTTTCATTTTGGCACACTCATCAGCTAGAACTGATTCGACAAATTGCATCACGCACTGGAGAAGTAGTTGTGGCAGGCGACATGAGAGCTGATAGCCCGGGGCACTGTGCAAAATATGGATCATATACAATGCTCGAAGTCAGATCCAATAAGATAATCGATGTTCAGCTGGTCCAAAGTAATGAAGTCGGAGGAAGCAGTCGGATGGAGAAAGAAGGACTCGTACGCAGTATAAAGTTTTTGGAGGAAAATGGATTGTTGATCGACAAGCTTATTACTGATCGACATCCCCAAATACAGAAGTATCTACGTGACATGAAGCCTAGCATAACACATTACTATGATGTGTGGCATGTGGCGAAAGCTTTGAGAAAGAAACTGGAAGCTCTTGGCAAAGAGCGTGAGTGCAAGGTGGTTCAAGAATGGATTAAGAGCATAGTAAATCACTTGTACTGGTCAGCGGCATCATCATCTACTGGTGAGGAGGCAGTTGCAAAATGGGTGTCTGTAGCCAATCACATACAGAATGTGCACGAGCATGAGAATTGGTTGTTTCCCATTTGTTTGCATGGAGATGTTAGCGACCGGAACTGGCTTCAGCCATCGACAAAAGCATGTGAGAAACTGACAGACATAGTAGTTCGTAAGCAGCTGCTGGCAGACATTGCAAAACTAAGTCCAGATTACCAGACATCATCTGTTGAAGGCTTTCACAGTCTTATTCTGAAGTTTGCGCCAAAGAATCTAATATTTTCTTTCAAGTCTATGCTGTGCCGACTTTACCTTGCAGCACTGCATTTCAATGAGAATTCTAATCGTGATCATAGAGTCAACGCAGCAGGCGAGCCAGTCCAAAAGGTCAGATTTCCAAAGTTCAAACACGGCGGACACTCAGTGGTGTTGGTTAAGGAATCGCCATCGTTCGACTATGTGGATGAACTACTGACGCTGTTGTTCAACAGCGTACTTAAAGATCCAACTGACTATCAGCAGCATATCAATGACATTGTTGTTCCAGCACCTCTGTGTTCAGAATTTCAGAGGCCAACGGTGTCTGTTATCCGGTCACGATTCTGCAGCTATTCCGAGCCCTGAGAGGCAAAAATGATTGAATTTAAATACTAACATTTACGTGTTTTGATTTCAACTCTGCAGTCTTGTGTGCAGAGGCTACTGAGAAAAGTAATTCTCGTTTTCGTAATACCCTGGACAAACATTAATTTTTGATGTTAGCTCTCAAGAAATTAGGACATATGTAACCACTGTGACAAATAGTAACTTAACTATGCCAGTTAACTAACACACACAGTTGGCCTGTTAATTAACTAGGCCTTTAGCCTTAGGTGTGGTTAATTGATGTGTGTACTGTACTTTTTGTAATGCTTTTGTGATACCCTTTTGTGCATGTTTGTGCTAAGTCAGGACTACATTTTCTTCATATAACCATTTTAGTGCCAAATGCTATCAAAGCATTAAGCCCTAGCCTATATGCCATGGTGATGTGTCTGTCCAGGGCTGGATTTAGGATTTACTTTTGTTTAGACCTGGGAGTGACTGAGGTCAGCAAAATTGACTCCACTTGGGACAAAAACGACTCCAAGTCGACTTAGTGTTGCTTGAACTTAAACTTAAACACGACTAACTTTACTTGAGCATATATGTTATATATGCCGATTTATACTAATTTTGTGTTAAAAAATTTCACGCATTTCGCTCGTTTGGTTTCGAATGCAAAATCGTACCCTGATTTCTGTCTAGTGTTCCATAGTAAGTATTAGTATACTGCTATATTAATCCATTTTGCTGACTGTTTAGTGTTCATGTATGACTGGAAACCAATGCGGTCGATTTTCGACATCTTACACAAAAATTTCCAGGAGGACCAATTAAATTCCAGGAGATTTCCAGACATCCTGAATATGCTTTAGCCTACATGTGCTACAAATTATGACTGGCTGATGAATTCAGAATTATCTGATATAATGATGACTACTCCTGTTTCTTACGGTAGAAACATCCTAATGAATGCAAATTACAATCTGAAACAAAGTATATTGGCTAGAGAAGACAGCTACAATGATCTGGGTATTAAATTTGACACCAAACTGAAGTCTGATTGTCATTTAAATGATAAGGTTAATAAAGCTTATAGCATTTTAGGCATGATTAAGAGGAACTTTCATTATCTGTCACAAGATTGTTTTGTAACTTTATACAAATCTCTGGTTCGTTCACATCTAGAGTATGCTAATTGTGTATGGTCACCTCACCATCAGGAATTGATTTTAAAAATTGAAAGTTCAGATGAGAGCTACTAAACTATTATCAAGCACTAGAAAGTAGAAACATAAAATACGAGGAACGCTTAAAAATATTAAGTCTTCCAACATTTAAATATCGTAGAGTTAGAGGTGATATGATAGAATTGTACAAAATTATTACATGTAAACAAGATAGTGCTGTAACTTTAAATTCCAGCTCCAGTCACTAGAGGTAACACATACAAAATAAGGCAAGACCATGTGAGATAGGAACTTCGTAAATTTACCTTTTCTAATAGAGTCAGAACGCTACGGAATAGTTTACCAGATTCTGTAGTTAAAGCCGAGTCTGTGAACATTTTTAAGAAAAGATTGGACAGATTCTGGGATAATCAGGAAGTTAAATTCAATTGGAAAGCTGACATTAAAGGTACCGGAAGCAGGAGTAATTTAATGTAAATTTTATTTATAACATTAATTTTTATGCATCAATTTCTCATTATACCGGACATTGAGGCACTTGCCTGCGTCCGTTGAAACCACATTAACTTAACTTTATGGATCTACTGATAAGCATCCAAAAAACACTAGGTAGATTGCTGCTGATCTATCATTCTAGCAGCGTACTAAATATAATTAGCCCCTAGCCTAGCCATAACTCTCACTGGACAGCAAATGATGGCACGGGTAGAGTACACTTACGGACCACCCTCGGATTTCAACCGAACTTTTTCTAGTTGCCCCACACCCGGGATACCTATTACCAAAATAATAATTTTAACTTGCAGCATTCGAATGGTATAATACCCTTATCCCGAAGGGCTTTCATACTAACCTTTAGTAAAGGGTGGTCGGTAAGTGTAGCCTACTCTTTCCCCCTAACACTAACTAATTCTCTAATCCTAACACAAACGTAGCAGTCGAGTTGACTGCCAAATTTCCGCCACGATACGAGTCATCCGTTTGCTGGAGCGGCGGAAATTTCGGTATATCGAAATTTCGCCGTTGTAGCTTCGTGCAATAATTTACCGGCTCTTGCAATCTTGTTGACTTCGGCCAACGAAAGTTGCTGCACTAACGCGCTCCTGTCCGGCGACCTTTGGCTTTGCAGCCGGTTCGAACTGATACGGTGTCACAGGACCTTGAAATATATTGTTCTCTTCGTCACTTTCGCTCTCGGAAGTTGACATTTTAAAGAAAATTAAGCAATAGTACAATTTAATTCAATTAGCGGCAAACCACGCCCAAGGACCACGCCCTCCTTATGTCGGGTATGATTTTGCTGATACATAGATGAAAATATAAATTCTTGATAAAAATACGATTTCACAAAAGTAGATTTTTCTCACAGAAGTATCATTTGAGTTGCAAAAATGAATGTCATTTTCAAGTACTACACTAAATTATCTACCCGGATACGCATTGTGTTGAAGTGGCTGAGAGAGCGTCTTTAATAACTGCTTTCAGAGGCCCAATTGCTGTCAAATGTGACGACTTCTAAGTTCTAAACTCTAAAGACAAACGAAGAATTTTTACAACTCGCAACTGCATTTTAAAAACTGCAAAACAGAGTTAAAGGTTAATGCCTGGTAGCAACATTTGTAAGTGGACATTAAGCTGCGATGATGATGATGATGGTGGTGGTGGTGGTGGTGGTCATTAAGTCTTACTGGCTGTAGATCATGTAGTAAAAATTTCGGTGACGCGGTGTATGTTATAACGGAAGTAGGCGTGGCAAAGAATGAGCATGAGTAATTCGTGACGTCAGGATTATACAGGAGGAATCTATTGTTGTTTGTTTTGTATAAAGTTGTATGTCGAAGACCTTGATAGTCGTAATTTGTTTTTAATTATAATATACACCATGTCTGTATGTTCAGATCTGATTTTAAGTGGAAGGTATTAAGTTGTAAGTGGACAAGCGTAAATTCACCGAATTCACCAAGTAACTACTGTGATATTTTCGAGATTTCGCCAAGCAGTATGCCAGGGGAACCAGTTATAGTTAATATCTATGATATGGTACGTATTATTGCAGATAAAATCATTTAACCTAGTTACATAGTGCAGGTAACACATTCTTCAGACAGAGTTCCAACTGTCAACAGCTCTAGTTCTGAATAAAATTCTATTTTCTTCTTTTGAATAATATCTTGGAATGCCGTCTTCTGTCACATATCAGAATAACTCGGCATTAACATTTTAATAAAATTTACAGTCATATGTTTGTAATAACTCACTTCGCTGTTTTAGCCAAGTGCGTTAAATTCTGCTGTTTGACTTTATCCTCGTAGCACAAATTTTCTATGGATAATTATAGGTTCAGATCGGCGACCTGAAACTAAGCAAGGAATTGAAGGAAAAATTGTTAGGTTCAGATCATCAAGGGTTAGGGATATGATTAGGGTTAGGGATAAGGATCGCCGATCTGAACCAGATCGCCGATCTGAAGCTATCAATTTTGGCGCCTGTTAAATTCAGATCGCCAATCTGAACCTAACAAAGTGCATTTTCTATACCATATAATGTAGTCATACATATATTTAAGCTTCATATCCTTATTGTAATACAAATTTGTGTATGTTAAGTTGCATTACTGTTTAGGTGTAGCCTGACTAAACACAGTGTCGACCGCATCAGCCAAACTACAGGCATAGTGTTGTTTTACCCATTAGCCTTAGATGTGGCGACATTCTCCAAATGAGAGCTGGTTGAGAGAGTTTCAGCACTACTAAATCTGTCGCATCCTCTGCAGTCTGCATCAGTCATTATTGCAACGGTCAACGTCGTCTTTGATGACGGTGCATTGTATGTCTTCACCAGTTCCCAAATGTGCCATGCTGTCGCTCGGGACGGATCGTTCTTCAGCTTGCATAGCACTCTGACCAGTTGTATGTTCTGTCATTGCGATGATCGAGACAGTGCAGGAATTTGGACGGGATGTCGTTGCTGTCGAACACACTGAACTGGACTTGCAACAGTCTAGTGGTTAACTTCAGCAGTTAATGTTAACTTCAGTGGTTAACATAGGCAGCAGGGTGCCGAATGAGAGAGGGGTAGGAAAAATAGGCAATTTTCTGTATACCCAGACTTTGTAGTCAGTGCACTGGATTGTGTCAACACCACATGCCTTGTCGCACATATGACGTGGAAACTGAACACATCAGCTTGTTACCATCTTCATATTATTTTCAGGTCATTGTGTCAGTTGACCTACTTTGGTCATTTGGTGCACTGATTAACACACCATAATGATTGTGCCAATGGTCAATCTCGATGCGGTAATTGTAAAAAAAGGTTAAAGGTCTCAACATTTATATACTGCCACTTACAGGGAAACCCTGACCAGCAGCGGTTTACAACTCAAAGTGGCGTACTGACCGGCAATGACAGAAGTGGCACAGCGCAAGTAGCGACCGCCCATTGCCCGAATGAACGGACTTTGGACCCCGCAGTCTGCAGCTATAACCGACCACCAATGCCCCAGCCAGCCGCACTATGGCCTTCACCCCGCAATGTTCTCAGGCAGCGACTCACTATTTTTAGTAGCGTGTGTTACCAGATACTAATTGCTACTCATTTACCGACGCCGGAGGGATGGAAGGCTGAGTCGGCCTTGTTGGCTGACTGATAGCAGATGCTTCACCCACAAAATGGTTACATGGCCAGTTGTCAGTCAAGCGCAGGATAGGGAAAGCACGCCGGCAGAACCGGTCTAACCACTATGCTACGCCACCAACGTACAGCTGATGCAGTCGACACAGCATTTAGTCAGACCCTTTGCTGCTCTAAAAAATGATAGTTAAATTCCTTGTCATGATGATCAACATTTTTACAGCGCGTCAGCATAGCTTGCTATGCAGAGCGCTGTATTAGCTATGATAGATTCTGTCTGACCG
>Ga0209681_1000496_pt1 | contig 10295 bp, 5 predicted proteins | sample WorMetLIZISLAND2_3_FD_187416 | JGI IMG/M metagenome (GOLD analysis project Ga0209681, IMG submission 187416) | Marine gutless worms symbiont microbial communities from Max Planck institute for Marine Microbiology, Germany - Olavius clavatus LIZARD... ... | reverse complement strand
CGGACGGACGGACGGACGGACGGGCGATGGCATATAGCGCGCTATAGCATATATGCTGTCGCGCGCTAAAAAGCAAAGAAATAATAACTAACATTATATGAAAACAATTACATCTGATTATCTCAGCAATGGTACTGGCGCTGTATGGCTGGGTAGGTCTGGTATAACCATGCATTACCATCCAGGCCTAATATTGCAATGTACACCAGCCACACATCAGAGTTTGTGGTTTATCCACATATGGGCTCAACGGCCTCGAGAGGGAGATGAACACCCCACCTCACTTTAGAGAAGCATGGCACCCTTTTATCACTTCAAGCTAGGCCAGTCTCAGGCTCAAAAATGATCACATCGTCTTAGAAATTTCTACTTTGCTTAATAAGATTCTGGCCCTTTTGCTGCTTTGAACTGAACTCAAGAACGCTGAAGGTAACAAACTGTGTCATCAGCAATAAACATGACATGGAAGTAGCAAGAAGTTTGAAGAAGACGGAAACCACAACTTACATGGCAGCAGTTCACGGTCAGCTGACTCGGTCGACGTGGGATATGCGTAGAACATGTGACCTCTCTCCAGTGGACACGGGATCATACGAAATGCTACACATTGCCATAAACATACACTGAATGCATACAGAAACATACTGATGCTGAAAATGTGGTTAGATCGGCATTTTAACCTGTGGTCTATGAACCCTATGGCGTGTGAAGGGTCGCACAGACAGAGAAAGCAGAGACAAACTTATAATACTGCTAAAACAAACTAAGAGAATTCACAGGCTACATCCACCTATTGTTAGGCCTCCTGCAGGTCATTTGAATTAACTGCCAAACAGCATGCAATGTGTTGTAATTTTCAATTCAACTCCAGTGGGTCCTTTTTCTACTTTTCTCGGCCACAACTGAGTTTGTGTGGTCTGCCAAATAAGCTGAAAACCTCGACGTTAATCAACTTGCAAGTCTGTCTCCTTCTATATTGCATATTACAATATACACAAGTCAAGGGAACATCCTCAAATTGCTATGACACTATTGCCATTATCTATACCTATGCCCATATGTCATAACAGCAAGTTGATAGTCATTCTCAACAATAATGACATCAATATTTTACAAGCAATGCACAACAGCCTGTACTAAAAAGTACAGTACATCAGCATTTATAACTCCAGACACATAGGATGGTGAAACAAAAACCAAATGTTCTTCTTTCATTTTAGCAGTAATCAAGAACGGCAACTTTGTGCTTCGGAAACAGGCAAAATGATCAATGATTGGTGAAAGCGCAGAAAGGAGTTGTTCAGGTAAACTGCTCCAAACAGAGCATCATTGAGAGAATATACGATGCTAGTAATCAATGTAACAAATAGAATAACTGACTTCCTTCCCACGTGTAGTTGAGTAGGTTCAGCGCTCCGTCAATTCGTTTCCAATGCTGCAGGTGGAAGAATGAGTACGCAATGCCTTCACTATCACCCCGCTTCAGAATGTGCTCCGGCGGAAATATCAACGGCTTTGTTTCCAGTAAATACTACAAACCGCATCATTACATAACAAACTAGCAGTGAAAAACATACAAACATTTTTCTGCATATTTATCAGGTAATCGGTAATCACAGTCAGACTTGAGCTTTATGAGTCTTAACTTCCAGTTTTTGGCAGCAATGACTGCTGGTAGAAGTGGCCAAAGTCAAAAATGGGTTGGGCCCTCCAAACAGGAACCTGCATTGTTTGAGTGTTTTTTACAGACCAAATGACTCCTATCGCCCAAGTAAAGGTCTTGCGATAGACGCAATTAAACGGATAGCATCAACAAAACTGCACAGCACAATAACTAAAAGACACAAAAGACTCAAAAAAGCAAACGTGTGAAAACTAATCTCGGTCCAAGCAGCTTCCTACATATGGCTAGGACACGATGAAATGTACACTGCAGAGATACCAAGATGCCAAAGATGTACATTCAGACTACACCGTCCTCATGAATGATATCTAGCGGCCAATACTCTAATGCAGGCTAGAAATTATGTAATTTTGATAGCATGGCACTGCATACCGGTAGTCTATACTGTGCTGATGTGCCATTAAGAAACTGCTCACTCACTCACACGGAAAGTGACGATACAATAGGGGATTTCCGTATAATATGCAAATTTGCGCACGCATGTAGAGCGACGTCCCAGTTTCCAGCCATTCACAACTCACAGGCCACACTCCTGGCAGGCTGGTTCTGCAGCTGCTAGGTGGCCGGCTGCTGGCACACTATACATGACGTATTAGGAAAAGGGCCTATATGATGACTCCAACAAGCCTGAAAAAATGCCACGTGTGTTGTAAATAGATGCATGGGAGTGATGGGACTGAAACAAAAATGAATGAATAGAAGTATTAAACAACCAAACAGCATGACATTGCAGTAATCTAACCTTTGGAACGTGTGGATTGAACTCGACAGCTCGATGAATGGCTTCAACCGCATTCATCTCTAGTGCACTCAGGCCTCGCTTGGATGCAACGTCAACGGAAAACCTACATCAGCATGATATAATTTAATGACAAGAGGCGCAAATGTTCTTCCTATCTGCCATCTCCTGTACCAGGCATGGCATGGACCTCGACACTGAAGATCCTCGGCATCATGATAACATGTGATTTTATTGTTGTGTTTTTTACTCTTCTTTGTGTATATAGTCTGTTCTCTGTCTGTCTCGTTGCCTGATTTGGCAAATAAAGATGTTCAGATAGTTTGTTGAAATCAGCAACCTGTCGATGGAGAACACCAAGAGGACATCCTCCATTTACTCTAAAAGAACTGTTACCCACAACGTTCAGCCCTTGAACATCGGCATCCACTCGGCCTGGCATTGTGCTGCAGATCAATCAACAGCGGCATACACTGGTCGCCACTGCTATGCTCCAGGAAGAGTTTGCCAACAAGGAGGAAGAGAGGACTATGTGTTTGTGTTCTTTGCAGTTAATACAGCATAAACACTTGTATTTCTTTTTACAGAATTTGCAACGTTAATACAGAAAAATCTTGTAAACTGTCACAGAAAACAGCACAGTGAAATTGCACGAAGTCCATTGTGAGAAAATGCAACTTCTGTCAGATGTTTCTGCAGCACCCTGTAGCTTTCATTAGCAACACTTTATACAACATACTACAAGACAGTAATAATGCTCATAATTCACTTAATGACGACTCAAGTAAGTGACACACAAGACTGCTATACAATCACCGCATTATAACAACATCAACGTTACTTACTTATCTGCCACCTGGCGTGCTTTCATCAGCGCCGCAGTGTAACAGATTGTAGCAGATTTCGGTAAACTGATGTCTACAGATTTAACACACACAGATGAAAATCTTTATGTGTACAAAATTAACATATGACAACCTATTTGTTTATAAAAACCAGTCAGCAGCCATCAATACATGAGCAACAACCGAAATTTTTTGGACAATGCACAGCTTTTGCAATGTCATTCTGTAATGGGATTTAATTTTAAAAATACAAAAATAGCATCAGTCACTAATGACATCAGTCACTAATGACGACTCGTTACCTTCACCAATTTTGGACGAGATTGGACTAATGATAGCGGACAGCTTTTACGCACAAATTTGTTTGGGCTGCTTGACCTCTCCTTCATCACAATTTTGAGACATCATTATCCATAATACAAAGGAATTTCTCTAGGCACAAAAACAGCATCATTCAGTGACTGACCTGTTGCTTGGGAACAGGAAATTCAGGTACACGAACAAAAACATTTTCCAAAACTTGACTTTTGTACTAGATATTGTTATTGTGGCATACATCAGGCATACATCTGGTAAATACATTTACACTTTAACTGTTAAGTGCACATATAGCCAAAAGATACATTCTAACATAACTACTAACAGAATAACTCGTTCCGGCTGCCAGTGTTGAAATTCTGGTACCTTCATATAATAGTGGGCAAACATCATACTGGGCATTGCCCCACACATTCTAGTTTCTCATATAAATAACATAAGTAAGTAATCGCATGACTGACCATCGTATTTAACAAGCAGTGCCTGTACGTCAGCGTAAGCCTGTAACTCCAGCAGCGCTTCAATGAGATTCTCGTGCACGTTAAACAGATTAGCAGTCGGATAATCCTTCATTAGCTGTCCACACAAACACATGTCACTGGCAATGCTGTCAATCTTTCAAGAACCTACTACTGGTTCCATAGGCGGCGCCACCGGATATGCTGAAACCAGCATACCCACATGAAGGTCCACTGCCACATGTGACATTACACTGTTTTGACGCGATCTTCAAGTCCCAAAATGCACCAAATTCAAAAATTTTCCCACGCTCCACCACAGACCCTGCTGGGGACCTTAGTGCTCACATCCGACTCGGTAATGCATATTTCCTCCAAATGTTTACTTAACAGTACTGATACTGCTAGCTTCGGTTTTTGTTTAACTGGAATACTATTCTAAAATTAATCCAGCTAGGTCAGGTGCCAAATGAAGAACCTGTTAATTGCCGCAGTAGCAGTAGGTTAACAATAAGCTTAGCTGTTGCTGTGATGCCGATCATACTGTACATGATATACAATATAGCTAAAAACTGTAGTGGGGAAAAGCTGTGGTCAGCATGAGTATTTACTTATTTACAGTTTCGTAGTAGTCTGCTTTTGGTGAGCAAATGATGGGTGAGCACAGGGCCGCGTTCAGTTGCGCAGGCGCCTGCTGGCGCCTTGCAGGCGATGCGTTGAATTGCGTTCATTTCTGAGCACTGAACGCAGCCCAGGTTTCATAATAAAATAAACAGCACCATACTTACGTCTCTCATCATCCTGATGGCTTCTCGTGTTCTGCCGAGCTTACGAGCACACATCGCAAGTCGACGTTTGATGTAGACAAGAACGTTGATGTCACGGCCTGTCATTGACATACACAGACAGACAGTCAACAGCAACCAAAGACATTAGACTATCCATACTAGACAGGAAATCCGTGCACGTATTCACCGTGAGATCATGTGACAACAGTCAATCACCCACTATATGTATGTTCATGAACTTAGCGACAAGGTAGCATCACCACACTAGCGTAATGAAGCCTTGAGTTCTCATGGATAATGTCCACAAAACCATTGATATAAATGACAGCAACCACTCAAAATATTACAACAACAATACGACATCAGTACACATAAAAACGACGAAATACATGCTTACATTCATGGTCAGCGATTGTTTACACACTTTACACCAATGTTTTCCTGCAGCCATGTTACATCAGTTGTGGTCCCACTTTATACAAATGCCTAGCATAAGGATTTCCTGTCTTGCCTAGACATATGTGATGTCTTTGACAGGAACAAACCCACCATCAATGACTCAATGAAAACATTACTGACTAGAAAACTTGGCACCAAATGTAATGAAATAACTTACAGAACACAGTAAAATCCATAATGCTACTAGAAAGAGTTTTGTTAAAGAGTTTTGTTAAAGTCACTAGGTCCTTTGAACTAAAAACGGTGTAAGACCCAACGATGTTGCTAATTCTTTTAGTTTTGTGGCCATCGACGTGACTTACGATATACAGTCTCATTAACGGCATTCTGATGCTGTGTCGCTTGTGAACGCTTATAGTTGACCTCAGCCGCCTTGTACGCTAACCGCAGCTGTTTCTCAACCTGACATCAAGTAACAACAACAACTTGTGTCTACCAAACAAAATACAAACAAAAATTCAAAAAAAACTTGTGCAAGAAAGCATGACACTTCCAAGAAACTTTCCGGTACAAATTTCTGGTAGTAGATTCACGATCATGTGTCACCCTAATAAGTAACAGGTAAGTTCAAGTAAAAGGTAAATAAAGATCATTATTATCACGATCAATCAGCCATGCTGCGAGATAACATAACGAGAATTCACAGAAGAAAGCACGTCTACCTCTAGTATAGTTTCACATTCTTCCTCGGCAAGAAGAATCATTGCTGGAGCACAGCTACAACATGACAAACAGAACACATGGCTAGTCTCAGACTCAGTTACATACAATCACTTAGTTCACTTCATCACTCAGCATTGCTTCAGTTCTGCTTGTCCACTGCACCTCAAAGCATGCAATCTCTTAACTTTGTCATACTTTTTTCTGCATACACTGTATAATCAATCAATCAATCAATCACAATTTGCTAGGGTGCCAGTTACCGGTGATCAGTGATCACTGGTGCCATACAAGTAACCTAATAAAATCTATAGATAAAAACCAATGAAACTAACTAAACATGTCCATAGCTAACTCTAAACAGGTGAGTTTTTAAGTGTTTACAAAATGTGCTCTTAGTGACATAAGAGGTGTCATCTGTCAATGTCATCTGACCAAATCTTTCTGGGTCGGCCTCTTCTTTTCTTCCCACCAAACTTCCCAAACTCTAATACCAGTAAGGTTTAAGACCACTAGAGCCTCTCATCACATGTCCAGCATAATATGACAATTTATGTTTCACAATATTTTTTCTGAAAGTGACTTTTCTTCTTCTATCCTGCATAAAACCTGTTCATCTGATACAGTCTTTCCAACGGACTTTCAGATTACAGTCTGAAACACCACAGTCGGTGTTTTGTTCAGGGTCCCGCTCTCACTTCCACATTTCAACTCTCAGACCATATAACAACTCAACACTCGTTTATTTGTTACCAATAACAGCAAGACAAAAATAAATGTCATATATGCCTAAAAAGAGAGAAAAATGATGAATATACAAACTCAGGATTTTTCTCTAAAATCTCTTTGGCAGCCTTTATTCTAGCATCCTTGTTTCTTTCTCTCCATGCTATATGCATAGCTGAAAACACACAACAGTTCACCTTGTTAATGGTCTGTAAATGTCCTATCAGTGACAGAAGGCACTTAATAATAATAATAATAATAACCACAACAATATTTACAGTACTGTCATAGCAGAGCCATTGTGAGAGTTCAGTCGGTTCACTCAATGAACACAGAAACGGCGCCACATGGCCGCCGACCTTTGGACCAAGCCAACCGGCTCTTGGAGCCGCAGGCCCGCCTACATAGGCAGCCAGTAAACCGTATCCACCATTGCCATTTATTATCATTACTCAGTCCGAAGGCTGATACTCATTTTACCATCCCATGGAAGGTAGAAGGCTGTTTCACACTAACATGAGAACTCACATCACGGCAAACAGAACTCACACAAAACACAAAACAGCAAAGACTCTATGCTAAATACTGTTTACGGATAATTAGCCTGGAGTCTTTCAAATCAAACTCAATCAAATATCTAGTGCTGCTACGATCATCGAGATCGATATCGAGATCACGATCTTCAACGGCGATCGAATGGGATCGAAGTCGCGATCTTTCCTATTCGATCTTTTCCGATTGAAAAAGTGAGATCGTAACAGGACTACAAATATCTATCGAAGTGACGTGATCATAGTACATAAATGTGACAGAGAGACAGGCAGACAGATGGATAAGATAACATAAACGCGTATTGTGTGTTAAAAATATGTTAATTTTTCAAAGGATTAAGTAGTCTGTCTCAACAAGATGATCTAATAAGTTAACTGAAAGTGACAGCAGCATAGCTCACCCTCGTAATCAGTTTTGCCGATATCATATTCACACGTGAACAGCGTCTGATGGTCCTGCGCCGACAAGTTCATGTCGTAATAAGTGAGCGGTTCCGATCCAGTGGCTTTAGTGTACCGCTGGTACTCAGCACCTCGGAACAAACTCAACGGGTTCTGCCATACCTTGCAATCTACAGTTTGACATACCAGTAATAATGAAGCCAAAACTACAATACAAACAGCCTGCCAGAAGAGACGACATCACTGACGACTGACTTTTCAGACAGTCTTACACCAATCTTATTGTCTGATCCAACATCTATCTAACTATATACTAACTGTTTAACCTTGAAGTAGCTCTACTACTAAGGCAATCTGAGTGATTGAATGACTGAATATCAGCCAGCAACATCTGGTCATCAATAGTTGGCTTTACTGCCAAAGACACATGGAAAAACCAGTCTATGTTTTGGCCACTGCTGTGCCACATAATTCACTTCACTACCGCAGCAGAACAGTTTCTAACAAACAGCATTTAAGTTGCACTTTTCCCGGCACTAATTTTGCCACAGATGCTGTAAACTGCTTCAATGGTCAGCTTTTCGTAATCTTCGCATTTATCTATAAGCTCTCAGCTTCATTCTCAGCATGGATTCATAAAGAACAAAAAACACATGCCAAATTTTACGCAGACCACTCCAGTCATTCAAGAGTTATGCTTACATAAACAACAAGCAATAAACAGATGACACACAAAACATTTTAGCGTTCACAGGGCAATGATTGGAAGCAGATCAAATACAGAGAAACTGCTGGATGACCTCACATATACCTGGTACTGTGAGTTCTGGTGTGGCAGGGACTAGTTCATCAGAGTCTGGAGTGCTTGGTTCCGCTCCACCGAGCAGCGGAGACAAATACGTGATCGTAAACTGTTCAATGAATGATGTGCCATACTTTTTGAAGTACCACCACTCAAATATCTGCTCAATAACCAATCGATAATATTGTCATGAAAAGGCGTCACGATACACCTTGCATAGTCTTTCTCACATACTCCAATTTCAAGTCAAATATCAAAATTTTTTCTAAACGGCTACTAATTTCAGAAAAATTAACAAAGTCAATATAAAAACCACACAGCTTACATACATTATGAAAAACACAAATAGCTGACTTTTTAAATCCAGGTTAAAGACTTGTCCGCTTAATCAGACATTTAGGCCTATATGTAGCTAAACCTGTATGCTATGGCTATCTACCAGTGCCTTGCTTGCCTACACAATCGCTACTAAACTTTTTTGACAGTCAAAAAAAATCTTGAGGATTAATATCTCGACAACAGTACAAACTGTAGCAATGGAACAGATGCTGCGTTCCACAGAACATATTCTTGACAACAAATATGTCAAACGATGACAAAGACTTACAAGGATGAGTGCTGATATGAGAGATGAAGTGCCAGTTAGAACCACATAGAACTTGGGAGTCAAAGTATTCAGAAACATTGTAGCTGCATTCAACATAGATACAAAACACTCAGCAACTGTTTCAACCAATGTATATGCGATACTTTGACAAAAGCTTTACGAACAACTAACTGATGATGTATTACCATGTTTTTGGACAAACAATGTAAGGTGATTTTTTATCCATGCACACAACTTTAATGGCAATTTTCCAGGTAAACCTGGGTCCCCATGATTCTCAAGCTCTAGTCATCCTTATTCTCTGTGTTCTCAAGGGAAGAAACATCACAGCAACAAGTAAACTCCACAGCTGGAGTGTGGGACTTAACATCTTGGACATCCAGATTGGCCCCATATGCTACAGATCTACTATAGTCTGTTATCCACCACTGCTGGCTCATTCCTGCGCAGTATGGATCATACATGTGAAGTAGCGGCAGAAACACTGTCAGTGTCAGATATGGACGAAGGCAGTGCTCATTGGCAAAAAAGTTCCAGTAATTCCCTCTCTCATTCCTGGTAGGAAGAGCGGGTCACTGCTCCGATGCTCTCCAGGAAGCTCCACAGGCATCCTGGGTCATTCGAGATCTGAAGATGTGGCCACATCTCCCGCTTAGCCTGCGTCACAGACCCGATGAGGTGTAGATAGGCCGACAGCAGCAGAGAATGGCCAGTGAGTAGCGGTGCACTGGTTTCTGGTCAGGTCCAATTAAGTGGTCAGCAGTGGTGTGGATATTCACCGAAGCTTTACTAAGTTTTTCCAATCTACCACCAGGTCTGCTGTAACAGTCAGGTCGATGATGAAGACATGCTTATCCATCTCTGGTCGACTGCCACTGCCTGGAATGGTCACCGTCTGAACTTACTCAATGACTGCCGATGTACGTTTCACTGACAGCTAGTCCCATCTCTTACAGCTAGCTTTCCACTAACCCTTTTATGAACTGTTTTAATGCAGTACTGTTCTTATCTTTAGTATAATGTAAATGGCACACTACAGAAGCAGATCGCTATCATCATCATCATCATCATCACACCAGCCCATACCCAATGAGGAAAACTGTTGGACATACAGCGCGATGTGACATGCATTTGTATAGGCCTATTACGTACATTACGACTTATAAATACAACGGGGGTACAGAATGCTGTTCCGACAGACTCTATTCTGACAGGCGCTATTCATACAGATTTTGTTCCAATGAAACTACTCTGAA
>Ga0209681_1000495_pt1 | contig 10296 bp, 11 predicted proteins | sample WorMetLIZISLAND2_3_FD_187416 | JGI IMG/M metagenome (GOLD analysis project Ga0209681, IMG submission 187416) | Marine gutless worms symbiont microbial communities from Max Planck institute for Marine Microbiology, Germany - Olavius clavatus LIZARD... ... | reverse complement strand
TTATGCATGCAATGCTGCGGTGAGTGCCCTTTATTGCTTAAGCGAAGAAGAACAGGCCGCTATCGCGGCAGACAAACAGGGAGCGTGAGATGGGGGTTGATCTTTCCAACTACGAGGACGATGTATGCAGCGCCGTGCGGCATTTTTGGTTAACACGTGACGCCGCGCGCCTCAAGCAGCAGGAGAGCGGAACATCCGATCAGGGTGAGCGGTCCGGAGTTACAGCCGGAAAGAACATGGATGGCTTTGTTAATCTCGTGGAGAAGGTTGTTCACTCGAACGGCCTTCCCAACGCTCAAATCCATTTACAGCGCCGCGTGCTCACCCTGCCGGGGTACTTCCGGCCAACGAAGCGTTGGGACATGCTCGTGACGCACCGAAGCCACCTCGTAGCGGCTTTGGAGTTCAAGTCGCAGGTAGGACCGTCTTTTGGGAACAATTTCAACAATCGGACCGAGGAGGCTCTGGGCACCTCCGTTGATTTTTGGAAGGCGTTCCGAGAGGGTGGCTTCGGCGAAGCTCCCGCGCCTTTCACCGGATGGATGATTTTCGTTGAGGACGTCCTAGGGTCCCGCTCGCCAGTAAAGGATAAGTCTCCGCATTTCCCTATATTCCCTGAGTTTCAGGGCGCATCCTACGCAGACCGCTACAACATCCTGTGCCGAAAACTTGTGCAAGAGCAGCTATACACGGCAGCTTCAGTTCTGGTTTCTCCGCGTACTGCTGCAGATAGTGGGGATCATGCAGAACTGAGCGAATTCACCGGTTTCCGGCGCTTTGTTCGTCAGCTCGCCGGGCACGTGGCTGCAGAAGCGGGCTAGTAACAACGAAGATGCCATGTGATAGCATGGCTCATAAGTTTCGAATCTTCCATTATCATTCTTCATAGTATCAGCCTGCTGCTCTTTATTTTTTCGGAATGTATCAAGGCTTGGCTCAGTTCCTAGAGATGCTTTACTTCATATATAGTCTGGTCCTTTGCTTTGATTGTGAGCCACATCCAGTCCATTAGGCACGCTTAGGGTCGAAGGGAAGGGGATTTAATAGCAAAATGTTTCGTAAGCGTACCAGAGCGCGGCACAGGCCCACACACGCGGACCGGATTCTTGCCCCATCTTTCCGGGACGGTCGCTTGACAGCCGGGGCATGCCGATTACCAAGGCAGGGGTAGGCGATAACGCGCCGCGAGCTTGACCAGTGAGGTCTGTACAAAGGCATCGTGCTGTGCCGTCAATCGCTCGAACGTGTGCCAGTGCATCCCCTTGGGTTTCTCGCCGGGGCCGTTGAGACAGCCCGGCTCCCAGCCCAGCTTGTTGCGGAGTTTGTTTGCCCGTCGTGCCATCCGGTTATAGCCGGTTTCCCGCTGGCTGGGATAGGCTAATCGGTAGCAGTGACGACAAGCGAAGATGCTGCCGCCATAGAGGATCGCCACTCGCCGACCACAACCACGGACGGGACAAAGGAACCAGGGTCTTTTCCCGCCAAGGTTGCAGTCGGTCCAGTCGAGATAGACAGGGTAGCTTGCGTCCTTCCGGTCTTCACCGCCGCTACGGTAGCAATCGGTGAGGATCACCCGGTCCGGTTCGGTGCGCACGCGGATGGAAGACACCACCTCGCCCTGGCGGGACCACGTACGGTCGAAAGATTGATGCGGGGCGAGCCGGCCCTCCCGGTTCCAGCGCCGGACATCGATCGAGTGGCAATCCAACTCCGGGTCCGTCCGCTACCAATACCACCCATTCTGGCCTCCAATGGCCCATTGCTACAGCTACAGTTACTACAGTTGTTTTTTTGTCGAGATCATTTGGGTAATCCACTATCCCACAAGTTGGCGATGGCGTCCGGGTCACCCTTGGTGCAGCGCCCGAGGTTGGGATGCTGACGGGAAGTCTCATTGAGACTCCTGATACGTCTGAAATGGACGCAACCACCGCAGATCACCAGATTATTGGTGCCAACCCCCCCCGGACCTTCTTTGACTAGTTCAGATAGTTACAGAGGGCCTCCGAGTTATGACGGTGCTTATCCATCACCTCGTCGATGGCGGTTGGGTCGAGTTCCCCGATGTGCGCCAGCGAAGCCTGGATGTTTGATTCTGCCTCCGGTGACCGTTCAGGGATGGGTCCGGATGCTTTGCTACAGCTACACTGGCTACAGTTGCTACAGCATCCGGGTTGATGTGTAGCAGTTGTAGCAACAGTAGCTGTAGCCACTCCGGTAAGCCCGCCCTTGTTGATCCATGCGGCAAGGGTTATCGCTCGTCCCCTTTCAGCAACGCCGGGTTGATATGAATCTCCTTGCGCTTGCCGTCTCGAATCAATCGCACCCTATCGGCTTCCACCAATTCGTTCAGGGCACGATCCAGCGTGGCTCCAGTGCGCAGGCGGCTGGGGGTCACGCTCTGTTGCACCGCTCGTCGGGGTACGCGGGTTGTCTTTTCCCTCCGGCAGTAGTCGAGCAACCAGCTCTCCAACCGCGCCGCATTGGCCTGTTCTTCCGGTAATACCAGTTCGCCGTAGAACCGCCGGGCTTCGTGCAGGTGCCAAGCGGCGATTCTGGATGCACCTTCAAACGCTTCCAGGCCAATGGCACCACCGGCACCGTGCTCGAATATGTGGAACAGGGCAGCGATCCGGACTGCGTTGTCTGCGGTCTTGCTGGCTACGTCGCGCACATCGTAGAGTTCGCCGCCGGATCGCAGCTCGCTTTCAATGTGGTCATGGAACTTCACCCACGGGGCTTTGGCATCCGCTGCCAGGGGATGGACAGGGGGCGACAGCGCCCCGTCGTCGCCCATGGGGACATCCTGTTCGAGAATTTCGGCAATCCGTTGATTGAACTTTGCCAACGCGGGCCAGGATTCCGGCGATTCGGAGAAAGGCCGGTGACCTTGAGTCGATTCCGGCCAAGCGATCAGACAACGGGAGAAAAAGCCCATACCCCGCGCCAGATCTCTGGTCCGGTCCAGGAAACTGCGCAGGGTAGTTTCCTGGACCTGCAAGGCGATGGTCAGCCGTGCGCCGCGCACCGTAAAGGATTCGGTGGTGCGCCGCTCGGTGGCAATGTCCGCCCCATCCCAGAGCTGGTTCAAGGTGGCCAGATTGCGCATGATCGAATCCTTGCCCATGCCATGTGCACCGAACACCAATCCGGCTTCACTCGACACCACGCCACCGGATGGCCAATCTTGCGCCAGATTCCATTTCAGGGCTTCCGGGGTGGCGTCGCCATAGATCAACCGGGGTACCCGTAGCGGTCTCGGTTTGCCATGCTCCAGAGTGCGCAGGGCGGCTTCCTGTTCGTGGGTAGGCTTTCCCACCTTGGCGTGCTGGCGGATTTTCTCCTTGATGCCGCCACGTTGCGCCTCCCAGGCGTCCATGGCCGCCTTGTGATCCTTGATCTTCGGTTTGGCCGCTTCGGCCTGTTCGGCTTCATAGTCTCGAATCGCCTGCATGAAAAAACCATCGCAGGTGGATTTGCGTTCACCGGAATCGGCGATGGTCAGCAGGAACAGCCCGGTCGGCCCTCGCAGCTTTTCCGCCCGCTTCGCATCGGCATGGGCCTGTGCCGCTAACGACAGGGCCGCCAAGGCGCTGGAGGCCACCAGAGGTATCGGTGCCTTGGTAAAGGCCAGGACCTCCTCGACAGCGGCCCGTAGCCTGTCGGGCAGGGCCTCCAGGGGATAGGGTTCGGGATCGATCCTGGTCGTCAGGGGGAGTGGATCGGGCCAGTCGGTTGCCGCCGGTTCCTCCGGGTACGGTGGTGCTTGATACGGGTGGGTCGGGTCGTAGGTCAGGCAGTGCACGCTCGCCGCGTCGTCTCCGTCACCGATTAGCCGCTTTATCTCCTTAGTATCGATCCCGTAGGCATTGGCGGGTGAGTTATCCATGCGCCACCTCCGCCGCCTTCAGTCGTTCACATGCAACCTCGATATACGCCCGGTCTTTTGATGGATAGCGGTTTACCCGCTTCAATATCGGCAACCGCTATGCGTAGGGTAGTCCGCTCAAGCACCAGTGGATCAGACGCTGCCAGGGTCCGCCGAGCATGCCTCTGAGCGGCCTTATTGGGCCTCTGGCGGGCACAGGCCCAGGGTTCGGGGTAAAGGTCCCGCCACTCTAACCCGACGGCCTCCAATACGGCTTCCGGGGCACATGCTGCAAAGCAGTGAATGAGCACGCGGTCTCCCGCCTCCCGGATGCTCAGGGAGGGTGCTCGGTCTTCATGGGCCGGACAGCGTGCATACCATTGATCCGCACCAGCAGACCTTAGGCCTTCCAATTGGGATAACAACGACGCGGCAAGACTAGCCATGGCCGTGCCCTCCCTGGTTGATCCGGGCAGGTATTAGCCGGTGACCATGGGTGCGGACGGGTGCCTGGGGTCGCCAAGGATTTGCTTCGGGTGAAGCAAGCTGGTTTCGGGGAGAGCGTTGGGCGGGGAAAGGTGCCAGCCAGTGGCTGTCGACGTGGCGTTTTCCAGGGGCGAGAGCGATGGTTTCTGCGGTTTGTTCGAGCACGGGGTAATCCTCCTTTACACAGGGAAGGAATACGTGATCCCGAACGTAACTACTTGTGATTAAAAGAAATAAAGTGGTTCTTTAACCTCAAGTTTGGTATATAATGAAATCTCTTTGTTAAAGACGCTTCCACCATATAACCTGGTACGTATATATTCTTTACGTGCCTCGTTCGGGATTGCGTAAAAAGCCTGCTGCTACCAACAGCGGGCTTTTTTTATGCCTAGTGAATATCACATTCTTTCTCACCTTATGTTTGTAATATTTTGATAAAAAATAGTTTTTTGAAGGTCAGTTCTTCTGCTTTCGGTGGTGTTATGTGCCGTTCTTTACCTCATGATCCCACTACACCGTGTTGGTGATGGGGCTCTCTGGTGCCGCCGAGCGGCGACGATAGACGATGCTGTTGTCGTGCGTACGAATCCTGCTGATGATGATGGCCGGACGAATCCGTAACCCAATCTCCAGGATCGTTCAATTGGTTGATTAGTAAGGTTTTTTATCCATATGCCAGGCACAAAAAAACCGGGTTATCCCGGCTTATGCAATCTGGTTCTGTGTGCAAGCCTTCTTATATCCGGCGTAAGGATACCTCCACCTTAAGCAGGTGTCAAAGAAAATTTCGGATCTTAAGAGGATATATTGATTTTGGCCTTCATGTCAACAAAAATGTTGACAAAAATTAAATAATGAATGAATAAATAATGTTTATAAGGATTAAGTCGGCATCGGGTGGGAGATGTTCACAGTAAAGCGGTCGGTGCTCCCTTTCACTTGATCGAATAGATGCCCTTCAAACGCTCTGACAGCTCTTCTGAGCTGTTTTTGGGTCTTATCCTATACCTACCCATTACCTCCCTTCGGTGATGGCTTGAGAATGGCTCCTAGGCCATTAAAAAGTTTTCCACAATTTCGGCACGCTAACTACAGGTATATATACAGGTATCTTATACAGGTCCTAGCCTGAAACCCGCATGGTTATTGGGCTAGAGGCCTATAGGCGGTTGCGATTCTGCGTAGATTTATGCCTCAGGCGGTTGCGATTCTGCGTAGATTTATGCCTCAGGCGGTTGCGATTCTGCGTAGATTTATGCCTCAGGCGGTTGCGATTCTGCGTAGATTTATGCCTCAGGCGGTTGCGATTCTGCGTAGATAACTTTCGTATATCCCAGGTGGTTTGTGGGTAACGTGCGTGGGGCCTGGGTGTAGCTTGAGTCCGCTGGCGGTTGCTTCCGCGTTCGCGTTGGGGTAGAGGGCTTGCACGGTGCGGAGATGCTTGATGAAGTGTTTTTTGAAGTTACGGTGACCTTGCTGATTACTTTGATAATCAGCGCCAAACTGCATTTGTAGGACTTCCCAAGGGATCATGGCCTGCTTTCTGAGATAGCTCATTCGATACGTCATCCAGCAATAAATATCTATAGCCATTGGAGATTTTTTGATTACACGCAAGGCCCGCCTATCTATTGGGATTGGATGCGCCAGGATTTCGTTAAAAAACTTCGATCCTAAAGTTACTGTTGCTTGCCATTCTCCGATCTCTTTCGAGGCTTGCGGTTCCCACCAAAGATGGGAGTGCTCGGCAATTTGAAGATTCAAGGTTTCGGTTTCGGTTTCGGTGCTGTAAACGCACCAAATACTTGAAGTAAATAGACGTTTGATCTGATCTTGGAAGCTCGGGATTGTTCCTCGTTGGCCGCCGGTAGGCTTTAACCCAAGGTCCACCATAAACCCGGAAAACGTCGGTCCTAACTCCAATTCTGGACTGCGGGTGCGCACGGCCTCCGTGGTGAGCCAAGCTAATATAAGCCTGGGGTATGACCCATAGGGTAATCCGAATCGAGGATGTGCCGTTATGGTTAGCGAGAAAGCGCCATTGCGACGCTCAAATGTGTTACTTGTCTGTCGCCTATGGGGTAGTGTCGCTTGCGTAAGGGGCCGCGCCATAAAGGCAAGGGCACCGGCCTCTTTTGCCGCCTCGGCTTCGATCGCTAGGGATTCGGCGATGATTTTCTCCAGTTTACTTTTCATGAACACATATCCTGTCAATGGTTTTTAAATGAAATTACGCAAGGCGATTGGGGTTATTGCAACCTTTGTAATTGCGACGCCTTGCCAGTCTGATTTGCCGCTGAACATTGAAGATTTAATCCTGGATAAGAAAGAGCTTCAAGTTGAATTATGACTTAATTACGTCAATATTAATGAATCCAATTATGTGGAACGCAAAGATAATGATATATTCACCGGATCATTCGGTATTCGGTATGGAATTACCGATCGGATACTGGCTGGCGCTGGTCCCTATCCCCGTCCCCGAGGTCTGAATCGTCCGGAGAACGGCCTGCGCGTGTCCCCAGGTAGTCTTGCTTCAATGTCCTCTCTGGAACAATCCTCCAGAAGACTCAGATTCCCCTTCAAAAGAGGTTCCTGGGCATATGACTGCGTTTGAAGTAGAACACACTATCAGGTTGCGGGCTGCTGTTAATGAATGGATTTCGGAAAAATTCCCGAAATATCGTAAGTACCTATCTCACAGTCAGCCGGAATACTTTCCTTTGGACAGTGTATGGTCTGTTACCTTTGGAACAAAAAACGTCAACGGCTATTCTGTAGAATTAGGTAGAGTATTGGTTAATCGCGATGGTCATATCGTCAGCCATGTTGACACCGTGGACATAAAGGCAAAAATAGAAACCCTGTTGATTAATTCGGGATCTGTCAATAATACAGAGATATTGAAGGGTAATCTGTATGATTTTCGTTTAGGCGATGGGATAAAAGGTGCTAGCGCGCTCCGGGATAGTGAAATAGACCTTTTATTGACCGATCCACCCTACGGAATAAGCAAATCCTACACTTGTGAGAAACAAATACCCAGGCGGCTACGTAAGAATGGACGTGATTTTATAATGCCAAAGGGCAGCTTTGGCGAATGGGATAAACCTGTTAAGCCTTGTGAATGGCTTAATGCAGTGTTACCGAAGGTTGGCGGATGGGTAGTGTCATTCTGTGCACAGGCGCAAATTGGGGAATATGTGGAGTGTCTTTCAGATCACAAGTTTTCTGCTGTTGGTACGCTGGTATGGCAAAAGACCAACCCTGTCCCGTTTAATCATAGGTTCAAGCCAATTAACGCATGGGAGGCATTGGTTTGCGGTAAACGACCCGGAACAAAGTTTAATGGGCGTGTGGTGCATAATGTGTTCTTGTATAAATCTCCGTCTCCACAGCAACGAATACACCCAACACAAAAGCCTCTTGATCTAATACGTGAATTTATCTCATTGTTTTCTGATGAAGGAGATTTCATTTATGACCCATTTGGCGGTTCTGGAAAAATCCTGATTGCTGCTAGTTCGCAACGCCGCCGTGTTCTTTCTTATGAGGCAAACGCGGAGATATTCAACGCTGCCTGCACGCGCATACGGGAATGCTTATGACTCCATCCGAGTTTGCATCAATACTCAAGGAAGATTCTAAAATCCGCATGGTTTTTGACGTACTGAAAGATCGGGAATGGCATTGTCGAGAGTGCGAATATGCACATATCGGAATAACGCAAATTGCGGGCGGTTCTGGAATTCAAGGGTTGCAGCGTGGGACACATTCACGCCCCGGATTAGAAATTGATAGCAATAACCATTGGTGCTGTCGTTGCGAGCGCATGACTCGCCATGACCGATGGAGAGGATCGTTTCAAACGTCCCTACAAGCAGGTGCTATACCAAAATCATTTGCGAAGAAAGCTATTTTGTTATCTGAAAAGCCGGGATGTTGTGGAGGGTGTAGAAAGAACGCCTGCCCAACTCACGATAGACCACAAGCTTCCAATGCTGCGCTGGACAAAAGAGATTGAAAAAGAACAAACATCCTATTTGAGCATGGATGACAGCGATATAAAGCGACATTTCCAACTGCTTAAGCGGTCTAACGGATCAGTTAGTCATAACCTGCTGAAGAGTAGATCATGTGAAAAGTGTTTTAGAACAGGGCAGCGGGGCGCTCCCTTTGGTATAAAGTTCTGGTATCAAGGCAGTTCAAAGTGGGAAAGAGCCAGAAGGAAAGACCCTGATGGTTGTATTGGGTGTGGTTGGTATGACTTCGATGGATGGCGCAAGAACCTTAACAAGGTCATCTCAAGCAGCGTTTCAGTGATAGTGCCAAGTTCATAACTTATCATCCCCTAGCGGATTCGCCTCGCCTCGCCTCCGGCTCCGGGGCTAGTCCCCATCGCCTTTCCCGAGGCCGGAATCGTCTGGAGCACGGCCTGTGTGTGTCCCTAGGTGGTTGGGGCAGGGGGAAGATGCCGGGTCACCTTGATGCCGCTAAAACGAGTCCAGACAACTATAGCGGATATATACTCCTCCATATTTTTCGACTCATTTATATATAAATCAATGGATTGAACATTGAGTGTCAACAATCAAACCCCCAATGGGACCCCCAAACTGCATAAAAATTAGGCTGCGGCTTCCACGCCGTCCAGAATCTCGCCTACCCGGCGCGGGTCCGCCAGGCCGCCGATCAGGCATCGCCCTTGGATTGCTCTTAATCTCGCCCCGCCCAAACCCGAAGCTGCGCGATTGCCTGCGCGGTTTGTCTTCGAGGTTTCTTGGTAAAGAAGCCTGACTGCGCGGCCAACCCGGCACCCATGGGCAGTATGGCTAACACCCGGCCTTGCGCTTCGGAGGTTGTTTGCGCCCTCGCCTCGGTATCCCACAGCGATAGGAACTGTTCCCGGCTGTAGGTGCGATTACCTAACGAAGGATCGGCAAGCCACACCGTTGATGCATTCACCCCACGCAGCACGGAAAAATGGCCGGGATGGCCAGGTTCGCGGGGTTTTAGATAAACAATCACCGAAATTTCAAGCGTGGCTAATTGCTCATAATGAATAGCAGCGGCAACGGAAGGAGTTTTCCTATCGTCAGCTCGCGGTACGGCTGTGCCCAAGGATTACCAATACGGAGCCGAAACCGCGCCGTGACCCGCGTGAGCGAGGACTGGACAAAGACATCATGGTGTTCCGTTAACCGCTCGAACGTGTTCCAGTGCATCCCTTTGGGCTTGTCGCCGTTGCCGTTGAGAAATCCCGGTTCCCAGCCCAGCTTGTCGCGGAGTTTGTTCGCCCGTCGCGCCATCCGGTTATAGCCGGTTTCCCGCTGGCTGGGATAGGCTAATCGGTAGCAGTGACGACAAGCGAAGATGCTGCCGCCATAGAGGATCGCCACTCGCCGACCACAACCACGGACGGGACAAAGGAACCAGGGTCTTTTCCCGCCAAGGTTGCAGTCGGTCCAGGCGAGATAGACGGGATAGCTTTCGTCCTTTCGGTCTTCGCCGCCGCTACGGTGGCAATCGGTGAGGATCACCCGGTCTGGTTCGGTGCGCACGCGGATGGAAGACACCACCTCGCCCTGGCGGGACCACGTACGGTCGAAGGATTGGTGTGGGGCGAGCCAGCCCTCCCGGTTCCAGCGCCGGACATCGATCGAGCGGTAGTCGTTGGTGGTGGCAATCCAACTCCGGGTCCGTCCGCTACCGATACCGCCCATGACGGCCTCCCATTCGTTTTTTTGTCGAAATCATTTGGGCAATTCACGCTATCCACCGTGCCCCCTGGGGGCTTCAATCGCCAAAAGCCCCGGAGGGGGTACTGACAGAACTGACAGAACCTCTTACCCCCCTCAATGCCTGAGAGTACTCGCGGGCCTCCGGTGATAGTTCAGAGGGGATTCCGGCTGCGTGGCCACGGCGGGCGGCATGATCGTCTG
>Ga0209681_1000494_pt1 | contig 10301 bp, 4 predicted proteins | sample WorMetLIZISLAND2_3_FD_187416 | JGI IMG/M metagenome (GOLD analysis project Ga0209681, IMG submission 187416) | Marine gutless worms symbiont microbial communities from Max Planck institute for Marine Microbiology, Germany - Olavius clavatus LIZARD... ... | reverse complement strand
GGACAAATCTTAAGATATTTTCTAAACTGGGCCGCAGATCATAATAATCAGTGGATGATATGTTACCAGTTTGGCATGAGAGCATTTTCTCTGCTGCGAAACATTATGCCGACGTTTGTGGCGTGGTGAATGGATGAGTAGAAATCCGTGTAATCACCTGATCCACATTCCACACAATAACACTCCATTCATGCACCGATCTATTATCCATTTATCCATTCACTGCGATGTCTGGCTTGGTAATATAACTGTTAGGGCATTGGACTCACAATTAGGAGGACACAAGTTCGACAACTGGCTATTCCACAGCCAGTTAACTAATCAAATTTACAAGCGCGGGATATAGAGTTAGCCCACCTGACATGGTTTGTCGTGCTCTAGATTTTACAAGGTAGTGTAGTTACATAAACCATGTTAGGTGGGCTAACTATACATGCTCTGGTTGCACATTTCCTATAGTGTACATGTGCCAAAAATTATGAAAATTGGCTGACAGTAGACAAAGTTATTGCAAAAATTGTCAGGCTTACTGTTTTTGGCCCACCCTGTATAAATTGTGTCGGTGGTAACTGATTGTTTAATGATGAATTTCTAGTAGACTGAAAATGCAGAAAGTCGCCTCACCGATATCAGCCGGCAGATGCATCGTCACCGATGACATTGGAACAAACGCTCTGCAAACAACAAGTGGGAAAAAATTACTTATTTATTATATTCACAATATTTACTAAATTCATCTAAATTCATTATGGATGTACTACAACCACAGCTTATACTACTACTACGATGACAACTACTACTTTAACTAAGTTCAATTGAGAAGAGTAGAGCTCTTAATGAAGCACAATCTCAGAGCTATACACTTGCCATATTGGATCTCACAGTTTTACCTGCCACCCAACACAATTGAGCATACCCCACCTTACCCACAGCCCGACGCTGGTACTCGATTTCCGGAGGGATGGAAAGCTTAGTTGACTCAGATGACCGGTTACATACCGAGATGGTTTACCTGCCCACAGACCATCCAAGTACTAACCAGGCAGCAGTCAGACTCGCAACCTGTTGATCACAAGTCCGATGCCCTAACCTCTACATTAAAAGACAGCTTGTACTTTTGCTTGCTTACTTACTGGGTACTTACTTATTTACTCGCACATACTTACCACCAGTAATCAATAACAGTTATCACAAAAAATTGTGACATACCCGCTGACATTAGTGAGGCTATCGGTACTCAGTAACTGCTGCAAGTAACTACGAGTTTCAGTCCAAGCCTCACGACCGGCTGCCATCAGCGCATTCAGTGTCGGCTAAAAATAGCAGAAACACACAGACAGACATACAGACACATACATGCACACACACAAAGGATCACACACACAAACTGACTAGCCAAAACAGATCGATATAACCCATTACACATGCTCCAGAAACCGGCGCCATAAATTGACTCCATTTTCTGGTGCCGGTTTTCGTACCAGATACGTCTGGAATGAAAATTTCTGGTGCAGAAAACAAAGGCACGGTGTTAGGTTCAGATCGGCGATCTGAATTTAACAGGTGCCAAAATTGATAGCTTCAGATCGGCGATCTGGTTCAGATCGGCGATCCTTATCCCTAACCCTAACCATATCCCTATTCCTAACCCTATCCCTAACCCTTCCCGATCTGAACCTAACAATTTTTCCTTCAATTCCTTGCTTAGTTTCAGGTCACCAATCTGAGCCTATAATTATCCAAAATAAAGATGGCTGAAAGTGACGTAAACAGTGAATAATTGTAATAAATAAATTACAGCAAGTCTATTTACACCTTAAGTAAGTAAGTAAGTTTTATATAGTGCATCTCTGTTGGAGTCAATCTTCGGCGCCAGTTTCTGGAGCGTGTGTGATGGGTGTAAGTGCTGGAGTAAGATCATGCACTACTGGCAGTCAGTGAGCGAGTAGAGTTTTACGTCCCACTCAATACATATATATTACGTCATTTCGGAGATGGATCTTTCCAGGAAATTGCTACCACTGGTACTGACAACTCAAAACAAACATCACAAAATACACCAAAAACACACAAAAAAACTAACTGGCCCTAGGTAAGGAAAACACACAAAGTTAAACAACTTGACCCACCCAAAATTCGTTCTTCGTTAATTCTCAGGAAACTTAGTAAAATTGGTGCCACCAGATGTCACATTTTGAGGCTAAAATGCACCAAATTCACTTTTAGCTTGGGCTCTGCATACAGTACTCACCGAGATCCCTTAGCTGTATTTAAGGGGTCTACTTCTAAGGGGAAAGGAAGGAGAGGGAAAGGGGCAGGAAAAGGAAAAGTAAGGGAGGGAAGGGGCATGGTGCCCCAATGCAAAAATGTCCATCATGATAAATGATGGAGTGAACAAGAAAGCAGTTTTGAAGATGAGCAAAGTGAGTAAAAGTTACCTGGTCAAAGATGTTCTGTCTAGTAGACAAGACCGGCCCTGTGAAGAGATGTTTTATCTTGCTGAGATCAACGACTTGGTCGTGAAATGCAACGCCGGTGCGATGTCGAGGCTGCAACATGCAACAGTTTATGCAACACAATCGTTTCAATAACCAGTTGCTACAACTAATTATAATTACAAGCCAGCGGGCCTTGGTAGCTTGACTTGTCTACAACAAATGTAACATGATAACAATCTCTGAAGTTAGGACTTAATGGTGCCATACAAATCTACTATTATTAATATTATTATTGTTATACTTACAACCAGTTGCTACAATTAATTATGCGTTAATTCTGCATTCAGTTCGGCAAAATATTCGACAGTAAATTTATATTGTATGTTAAATCAATCAATCAATCAATCAATCACAGTGCCTTAGTAGCAGGGCTACTTCGAAGTTAAACAGCACAGTTAGTATATAGTTAAGACAGATGTCAGGATCAGGATCAGGATAAGATTGTCTGAAAAGCCAGGTTTTCAAGACGTTGACAGAAAATCGTCAGTGATGGTGCTGACGTTACCTCTTCCGGCAGGGTGTTCCAGACACATATGTATCCGTGTATACATGTATTGCTTTGTATGTCTGACAGTGGCACATGTAGGCCAGTTAGCACACTTTCACCGAGGTGCCACAAAGTGTAATGTGATGTGACTACTGTAATATGCTATTGTACTTTATTTTATATTGTGATTAGTGTAAACTAACTGACTCTATGTAACGTGTAATGTAAGAGTATTGGGATCATGGATGTCATGCCAATGACACGGTTTACTGTTGAGTCCACGCGAAGTCTTCAATTTATTCATTTTATACTAATTTATTTTGACGGTATATAGCACTTCCTCAGTAAAATAACATGCATTACACCCGTTTTCCAAGTCATTATACACAAAAAAATCACGGTGTTGGGTTCAGATCGGCGATCTGAATTTAACAGGTGCCAAAATTGATAGGTTCAGATTGGCGATCTGGTTCAGATCGGCGATCAATTATACCTAACCCTAACCCTATCATAACCCTAACCCTTCCCGATCTGAACCTATCAATTTTTCCTTCAATTCCTTGCTTAGTTGCAGGTCGCCGACCTGAACCTATAATTATCCCCCCCCACCAAAAAATTAATACATGGGTAGTGAAAGCTTGGCCTTGACGATGGGTCATGAAAACCGTGGTACAACACGTTCTTGTAACTCATTCCTGAAAGAAACTTCAGTGTCGGAAAATTAGTATCGTCTACGATCACACATCGTACCAAAATTAGCACGCGATATTAGTGGGCGTGGCACATGTTGAACGGTTTGAGAAAACAACAAAACTTTACAAAACACGCACGTTGTCAGCCGTAGAAAACACGCCGTACGGCAAGTTGTGAATCGTAAAATGATGATCCGCCATAATCGAAGAACAGAGTTTTCTCCTAAAAACGACCACAACGCAAATACTAAACACTCATACAAAACTTCAACCTTTGCACGCCGAACAAACCGGATGTAAACAAACTCGATGAACATCAGCAGACGCGCAACTGCGCTCGATATCGCCCAAATAACGCCTAATCGACACAATACGACACGACACGACACAATTAATTTAGGACAATAATTTATCACCGTCATATCCGTTTATTAAATAGTTGTCAAAACGCAACTAAAGACAGAAAAATGCATCAAGTAAACATAGGCGTACATCAGTGGAATGAGTATAAAAATTAGATATTAAGTTGATAGAGTCAGTGGGACAACAACAACCGGTAAACGTTTCTAAATAACATCTGCGCGATAGTTACGGTCAGCCAAAAATCAATCGACTTGTTTGGGTGCCAGATGCAATGTTGCCCGCCCATAAAACTTCTGGGGGGCCTTCGATGCTGTTTGACTAAGTAAAGTCAACCAGAATAAAACAAAACAAAACCAACAACGTAATTCTAGAGTGCACAAGCCAAAAAATAAAAAAAAGATTTTGGTAGTTACATGCATGTTAGGTTTCAATCGGACTATTAGTTTCAGTAGATTTTGTACATTCTGTTCATAAACTATGTTTATTGTTACCTGTTACGGCGCGTTAGAAATTGTCGGAGCTATTACTATTACTATTACTATTATTCCATTCTTTTTAAAAGGTAGCTATTATTGTTCATTTTTGGTGCTTTGCTGCCTGGCTCATGCGTTGTGCCTATTGCTTGGATTGTCAGTAAACATTTTAAATAAATAAATAGATGAGAGAAGTTAATCTCACTGACACGCTGGTAGAACTTTTAGCCTCGTACACCGACCCTGAAAGCCACGTTGGACAGTGTAACAGACATAGCCTACGAACTTGGACACAGACGGACAACACGATTGCCAATAGCCGATCATACTGTGTGGCAGTACGATTGGCTAAAAACGGTACAACAAAGCGAGCTCTAAACGTTTAATAGTGAAATCGGCAGAATCTGTCCATCACTAGGAGTCAACAGTGCCTGGGATTTGCGTGTCTGAGCAGCAACACCAACTGCAGCAGCAGCGGCAGTATTAAGCTTACTCAGTGTGTGATTCAATAGGCCTATACATTATCTAGTCACATACTACACAGCGTAGACGCCGCGTGAACGTGCTGTAGACACTCATCCCCCGTTCACGCTATAGACACTCATCAGTCTTACAACGTATGTATACATGTATATGCATGTTTTGTCGCAATTTTCAAATAGGTTGATGTTCGTCCTCGTGTGTTGACAACCAGACGAAGTGCTTCGTCTGCTGGTACTGACGCGCCGCACAGTCAAGCAAAGCTTGAATCAGAGGTGCGGGCAGTCCCAGGTGGGGGAGGTTAGAAGACAAGGGAATTAAAATAAAATGATTTTAGGCGGCGCTTGAATGTACATGTAGCCAAACAATGGACGTCGCCTCTCTGACGGATAGTTGGGTGGAATCAACTGGTAAAAGGATTGGGTCAATCCTGAGTTGCCCAAAAAGTAGGCAATAATGCTATTCATAGAGTTATACCAAAGTTTACATACACATGAATCATGACATGGCGACGAGTGCATGGAACTGTTAAACTAGACAAACCAAGCATATTAAATTGCATTGGCGTAGCAAGGGGATGGGGCGGACGGGTGGCTAGTAGGAGGGGCGGTAAAAATGGGGTGAAAGCAGCAAAAATAGGGGCGATAAGGAGGCATCGGGCATCTCACAACTTTTGCACAATATTGCAGTCCGCCCCGGGCGCCGATAACCCATGCTACGCCGCTGTTGCTTTCAGCAGCGGATTTCAGCAACACCACCCGGCGTTGTTGTAGCCGCTTCAGTGGTTCTGACGCCGGATAAAATTCATTGGATCACTACTTGCTCGCCTGCGGACCGGTGATCTGTCATTCCGTCATTCCGTCACGTGGCTCAACAAGATTTATAAAATAAATCAGACTGCGAGTTGACCCAAAAGGAGCAGAGGGGGTCGAGTGACCTGGATGGAATAGATAAGTATAAGTAAGTAAGTAAGTAAGTGATTTATATAGCGCCAAAGTCTCAGAATCAGGGCCCATTGGAGATGGGCGCTAGGGGGCAGGATAGGCTGACTGAAAGTATGGGGAGGAGATGTCCCCTTCCCAGAGAAATTTGATGAATTTGCCAGTATGAAATGCAGGGTTTTAGGTATTTTTATTGCGAAAAACTACTGGTGGTCAGGAATGGGGACTAGGGACCAGGTCTTTGCTAGGGACCTTGGGGGCTGAATATGTAAAACACAGGGGGTAAGATTAGCAGGGGGTTCAACCTCCCCAACCCCCGCACCGCGTTTGTTTCCGATCTAAAAATTACAGTTTCATCAAATTTCAAACAGAACCCCGGGAACATGCAGCATAATTCGTTCAATTTACTGCTTGCCGCGCAGAGAGGTAATCGGAAACGAAGCCGCGCATGCGCGCTGTCGGCTGAGCGACGCAGTTCCGGTGCAAGCCGGAAGTATAGTCGGGTTTCTAAACGGCGTCGCTGACGTCATATCAGGTGACGCAATCGAGGCGTGCAATAATAACCACACGAGTCTGACGGATGACCGTGCAGAGTGGATGTTGATATAGGCGTGTATACGGACCCATTTTTAGCCGATCGTACTGCTACACAGTGATCGGCGATTGGCATCATCCTGTCGTCCGTCCGTCTGTCCGTCTGTCTGTCTGTGAATATGGCACGATTGTTTCTAGCATTGACTGGCTCGGATATGACGTCACACTTTCAAATAGTGGTTAGGGCGTCGGAGTCGTGATCAACAGGTCGCGAGTTCGACTCCCGGCCATGCACTGCTGGGTTAGTACTTGGATCAGTTGGATGGGTGACTGTCAGTGGACGGATAAGCCATCTTGGTAAGTAACAAGTCACCTACACGTATAGGTCAACTCAGCCTTCCATCCCTCCGGGGTAGGTAAATCGAGTACCAACTTTCTGGCTGTAGTTAAGGCGGGGCGTGTTCACTTGTGTCGGGTGGCACCGTGGCAGGTAGCACCGTGTGATCCCATATGGCAATTGACGACCCGTAACTGTGAGATGGAATTCCCTTAACAGCTATACAGGACCTTTAACCTTCTAACCTTTCTTTTCTTCTTTTTCTTTTCTTCTGCTGCTGTCACCTTGCACTTAGCAGCTAGCTATATAGCGAGCGACGTCAGTAAGTAAACGAAGGCCACGCTGCCTACGTCCAGAGAGCTGATGTTAACGTCGTTAATAATTGATGCGATACGATATAACGTAACGTAACGATGTTATCCTCCGGCTACAGTTCAGCTGCTCGGTTACGCAGCGTAGTGTAAATGCGACTTAATCAGCTTTGTTAATCTGCACCTATAAATATTAAACCTACATGTGCCTGAAGCAGCTAGGAGATTAGACAGTAAATTCTACAGGCCCGAGGGGGGTCAGACCACAAAATTTGTTGGGCGGTCTTATTTACTTACTTAATTACTTACTTATTGTTAAGCGCTTCCGTCCACTATTTGTAAGAGTCGCTATACAAATTACTGTTGATTGATTGATTGATTGATATATTGATTGATTACTTACTTACTTACTTGGTTAAACTGACAACGTTTTCTATTGGGAAAACATTACTCAACTAGCCCAGCTGTTGCTGAGAAAGAGGAGATCATACGACGTTGTCTGCTATAGCCCTGCTGCATGATGACGATCTCTATTCCAGGCGCGGAACTTTTGGCGATTCGCTAATTGTTGGCAATGTGGTTTTAATTTGTTGGCCAGATGGCACCAACGTATGTGGTCCAAGAGATGAGATTTTGAGGTGAAGGGTAGGCGCAGACGGTTGAAAGTTGTAAAATCGTGTTCCTGGGGGCGGGGCACTTCCTATTTTCTTGTTCGGACACTTTTGCTGTAGAATGTATCTAATTTTAGCCACAAAACGCTTTGTCAAAGAAAAACGCGTACAGACGAACGTACGACAGTTTCACTCCAATAGCCGATCGTAGTACGTGCAGCCGTACGATCGGCTAGCCAATAAACTGGATAAATTTTATGCCGTTGTAGACTAACTTGGCGCGGTCAACTCCATACTCCATTATTTAGATTTAGATTTGTTGCGGATTTGTCGTACTTGAAACCTGTTGTCACAATTTCTTTCTTTGTTCGGTCTTCCTTTACTTCTGTGTCTCAAATAATCAGATAGCAGACGTAGTTCAAGGAAACAGAGCAGCACCTTAGGCCCTATTGAATTTTTACACAAATTTTTACAATCGAACTATGTGTAATATTGAAAAATTAAATAAATAAATATGCAACAAGGGCAGAATTTTGTCTCTGTGTGATTTTGGCTACATCTATATATCGACATTGTTACTCATTTACGTGATTAATGCCGAAATATCTGCGACGAGTAACACCGTAACACGGTAACACGTTCGGGTGTGAAACTATGCTGCGTTGTCACGCCGTGCCCCTGTCTATGTCTCTGTCTGTCTGTGAGTCTGTTTGTGTGTCTGTTTGTCTGTGTGTATCTTATCAATAATTCAGTGACTGTTCGCTGCTTGATCGGCTCATCTCCGGCACCAGAACGCTTCCCGCCTGCGTCCAGTCCGGTGAATAGAGAGCCCGCTTGTTGCACGCACCTGCAAACTGCTAGTGATGAGCAAAACCGCTAGTTTTATTTCTCTCCATAACGTTTAAACGGTTTCATTCTTTTATATCGCAGCTCCGTCTTCGTTTATTAGCCAATCGTACTGCTGCAAGCTCTCCTGTGCTGCTGGCACTATACTGTCGTCTGTCTTTCTGTCCATCAGTCTGAATGCGACTTCTTAATTCTTCTTATCGTTTGCACTGCATGCCCAGCCACTTGATTGCCTCATCACCAGCGAGATGTAGAGTAGTAAGACCACCAGGAAATCATGATAGAGGGCAGCCGTTCACAATATGACTCATTGTCTGTTTTGCAGCACCGCAGCTACAAGATGGGTCTGGTATCTTTCGCCAACGAGCAAAATTTGCGGCACATTGTATAACTATGGAACTGGCAGAACCAAGGGCATTGTGGCTAAACGAGAAGAGTGTGGGAGAAAGGAAGCGAGGAGACTATACTGCCTCTGGAATCCAGCCAGTTCCACGTACGCCCTCAGCAAAAGTCGTTCGCGCGTCTCTGCCCTCCCCTATCCCTTTTATCCAGCAAGGAGAGGGCTGTCAGCTCCCCCAGCGTGGGCACCAAACGTATTTCCGTGCATTTTGAGGATTTGGGTAAAAATAAAGCATTTCAGGGTAACAGACAGTAAGTGAGAGATATTTGTACACGTGACTGTGTAAATATAAGGGGGTCCAACACATTGATGGACCCACGCATGTCAAATATTGGGGGTCCGGACCCCTGCGACCCGTGTGGCGTTGACGCCTATGGTTGCATTGTAAAGGCTGAAATCCATTACACCAGTTTCCTCGTAGCAAGTCGGTTACAACTTACAAGTTGGCGACTTCCCCGTAACAAGTCCGCAACATAAACCAGTCCGCAAGAAGTCTGTAACAAGTTGGCGCGGGCATAAGTCCGTTGTGTCTGTTGTGTCGTATCGTTTCCCAAATTCCATTAGAACGACTTGTTTCCAACAAGTAGGCAACAAGTTGGCATCTTCCCGACTATGGGGAAGTTACGCGGAAACGTGTCTAGCGGAATGTGGGCATATGTATGCAGGCTTTAACGCGCGTATTATCTAGGTTATGCATACGCTGTTTTATCGCGTTTTTATGATTATGACGATAATGCTATAGCTTTGGCAGCATTAAGAAGGTGTTAATGGCGCTTTATCGCCCAGGCCGGCAGGCTTTACTATCTATATTACAGCAAGTAGCCCAGCTGTTGCTCAAAGATAGCCGATCGTACTTACAGTTTCAAACGCTAACTACTGTTGATGTATTTTTGTTTTGATGCACTACTTGTGTACTATCATTACGCGGCGTATAGTTTTTGGGGGCTCAGGCTCGGTGTAGGGGGTCGAAACTTGAAAGTCGTAAAATCGTGTTCCTATGAGGGCACTTCCTATTCCCTTGTTCGGACACTTTAGCTGTAGGGTGTATCGGCATTTATACCTAAGATTGCGCCAAAAATCGTTTGCAGCGCTCCCTTCTACACCCTTGCTGGATTAAGAGGAGTGAGAATAAGAGAGGGGAGAAGACGGTAAGGGAGTGAGTCATTAACGTGGCCAGAATTTTTTTTGACAGGAGGTGCGTAGCGTGTATAGAGGCGTATAGGAAGGAATTTGTAGCCTGTTGGGGCGGAGTAAGAACCGAAGTCGCCCAGATTGAGAGGCCGAAGGCGTCGAGGGAGAAGAGAATCCATGGGGGGGGCGCTGCAGCG
>Ga0209681_1000493_pt1 | contig 10303 bp, 3 predicted proteins | sample WorMetLIZISLAND2_3_FD_187416 | JGI IMG/M metagenome (GOLD analysis project Ga0209681, IMG submission 187416) | Marine gutless worms symbiont microbial communities from Max Planck institute for Marine Microbiology, Germany - Olavius clavatus LIZARD... ... | reverse complement strand
ATAATTAAACGATATTTGGCAGTTTTATGTCAGTTTGAACAGAGAATGTAATTGCAAAGTTTGATCAAAAAATTCTAAGCGGTTGCTAACAAATTTGCAAAATACGACAGGGGATTACTTTTTTTTGCCGCACCCTGTAGTCCTCAGATGTTGGCCGACATTGATTGACCCAGTCAGTTACATTGAATAGTGCATTGGACCACCGGGCTATGGGGCTAACAAACTACAGTTATGGTTATGGGTTTGATATAGCCTCTTGGGTCTGATAGTCTGATGCATTATTGGTGTGACCCATAATATATTAAGCTGTATGTAATACGTGTATCGTTGGCCTGCAAAGGTCACTGTGATACCTCAGTATGAGTGCAAGTCAAAACTGTGAATGATTGATGATTGGGATGATGACATTTTTAACCTGTTTGCAACAGACATTGCCAACTACATTGTTGTGTGTGATCTGTGCGGCATAAAGGGTCATGTGTTTGCCAAACTATTGCAGTACTGCGTGCATTATTGTTAACGTAACTTCTGAACTTTTTTTACATGCAGTGGTTAATGGTTTACTAACAAAGCATTTGCTTACATTCTGTTGGCAAATTTTCTGAAGATATTTTTATGGCAGCCGTTTGAACTCAAAATGTGATAAATATGAGCATTTTGGTCACACAATTCCCGTAAAGAAATTTTAAACAGAAGGCCTTAATACTTTGCTCTTTGTCAAGCCTACTCGTAAGAGATGCCTCTGAGATCTTAGACGGAGCTCTACACGAGCTATATTTGATTGATTGATTGACCATTAATGTGTGACATACAGGACTTGCCGTTAAGCACGATGTCAACACAGGATCAATTGACATCGCTCCAAACAACCGTGTCGGCACTCGCAGATACATGGCTCCCGAAGTGCTCGACGAGACCATAGACTGTCGACAGTTTGAGTCGTTCAAGAGAGCCGATGTCTATGCTCTGGGCTTGGTATTCTGGGAAGTTGCAAGACGTTGCAGTGATGGAGGTTAGTCATTGATACCAGTAATAATAACAATAACATTTTTGGCATAACATCTGCTGTGGTAGTCTTTGAAGACTGTAGGGAGTTGGACAGTGTTTTCGTTTGTAATTTCAATAAATACATAATGTTCTTATAGCATGAAATAGGTGCAAATAGAAGATGAATGCGGTTACTAAATGCTGAGTAACAGCAGTTTGTATATGGTGTGGAAAACTTTTCATGATGCAACTGCACGTCATACAAAGAACTGCTAGAATGAATAATACACTTAGCCAGAAATTGTAAGATAATTAACAGTTATTTTTGACAGGTTTTCTTATCAGAGCTGTCAAGCAATTAATTTTTTAATTGTTTTAACGCATGCAATTAATTATTTTAATCGTGCGTTGATGCGTTAATTAACTGATCAGTTCGACAGGTCTGTTTATACTGTAGGTTGCCATCAGCGAACGAATACACTTGTCTCATCTGCAAGATGCATCACACATAACGATAAATGATGTCATTGCTAGCACAGAATTAGAAATTATTTATTTTATTAGCTTGTCAACTGAAAATTGTTAAGAGTAGTGCTGCAGCCACAACATAATAATTAAATGAATGTTAAGGGCATTATTTTTTAGAATTGCGATTAGTTCAACAGCACTAATTTATGTTACATCAAACTTGTGTGCACTTGTGTCTAATGACTAGAGTCTGCTGTGGCTGTGGTTGCTAGGATTATGTGAAGACTATCAGCTGCCGTACTATGACATGGTGCCGGCAGACCCGACACACGAGGAGATGAGACGGGTCGTGGCGATTGAACGCCGACGCCCTGATATTGCCAATAGATGGCAAAGCAACGAGGTACTTACTACAGATCTGTTTGTTAGTCATTTGTTCATTCAGTGTGATTTCCGAATTAATTTATTAACATATTCACATGTCTTCCAAGTGACTAGGTAAAGGTAAAGTGGACCATGCCCCAGTACGGAGCGTAGGTGGGGTGCTCATCTCCCTTTCCGTGGCTGTTGAGCCCGTAGGTGGATAAATGCTAAAGTCTGTGATGCACGGCCAGTGCGATGCCAGACCTATGGTTACCTTCCCGGTCGCAGAGCATCACCACCCTTTGACCGGTACCAAATTGTACTGCTTGGTGACAGAGAGGCACGTGGGTGTTAGCAACTTGCCCAGGGATGTTGCCTGACGGTGCGCCGGTCGGAAGTCGAACCCGCGACCTCTTGGTCACAAGTCAGACACACTAACCACTACACCACCAAGCCACCTGTGACTAGCCATGCTTTTAATTCTATCTGCTGGCAGTTGTCTGTGCACTGATGAACTTTTCATGTATGTATTGTATATAATGTCAGCGTGGCTTGCTGGCATAACGGTTATGGCATCTGATTTGCAGTTAAGAGGTAGTGAGTTTAATTCCGACCATGCACTAGTGGATAATGACTTGGTAACACAGGGAGAAAAAGATGACCTGCTCGACCCATAAGGCAACTACCATTTTGGTAGCTTGGCAGCCAAAGCTTCCAAGAGGCTGTATCGAGTCGCCCTTGAGGTATGTCTGGGGTGCGCATTGGGCCAGTGCTGGGTGCCTACTTATCGCAGGCATTCACCCACAAGTAAGGTTGTGTTTCCAGCTGTGTAATAATGTCAGTGATGGTGGTGATAGAAGATGCTGTCGTTGTGTTGCAGATACTGCGTGTGATGTCGCAGCTGATGAAAGAATGCTGGTACCAGGCTCCTGCTGCACGTCTCTCAGCACTTCGTATCCGTAAGACTCTACAGAAGTTTGCACTGCTTGACGACTGCAAGATTTAGACAGGCATCTAATCGACAGTACTGTGTATAGCTCAGAGACGTTATAATATTATCTATGCTAGACAGGAAATCCCTGTGCTAAAATGGGATCACCAGAGGTCATGTTCAGCAGTTTGTATTTGTACGTTAGCGTCAGGCTAGCATTACAACGCTAGCATAATGCAGTGCAGTTCAGTTCAGTTACAGAATTTATGTTGCAGTCTTGTAATAAAAATTAAGACGGCTGTGCTGATGCTTAGTAGCTATGTAGAAACATTTCAGTTTTCAGCCGGCCTGAGAACTGTCCGAGTGTCAGTGATGTCGTCTTAATTTCCGGCGGCAGACTGTTCAACACTAGAGGACCAGCGCCTGAAAAGCTTCGTGGACCGAAGCCAGCTGTTCTTGTCTGTGGCAAAACCAGGTCACCTTGACCTGCTGCGCACAAATGGCAACGAGTAGAGACTGCCGAGACCAGACAGACAGACAGATCGTCGACACGAGGTACGGAGTGGCGAACTGGTGAAGACACTTGTAGACCAGGAGAAAAATCTTACTCTAAATGCTGTCACACCAGAAGTCAGTGAAGATTGTCACGAATGGTCGGGGTGATATTGTCCCATTTCCTCTTCTTTACAACCAGACGGGCAGCAGCATTCAGCATCAGCTGAAGAGGACGAAGGTGAATGGCAGCAGCCTGGTATAAGATGCTGCTGCAATAGTCAACACGACTGGAGATGAAGGCGTGAGCCAGCATTTACGGCATTATCAGGGAACAGCACAAGCCAAACAGACAACAACATGCAGCCTTGAGTCCGCATCGATGAAAATGGCCGCAGACGTTCGTAATAGTACTACAACAACTAATCATGCAACATCTGTACTTAAAAGCGACGAAATACGCGCTTATAATTTATGACCAGCTATTGTTTATAGGCTCACTTTCGCTTACAGAAGTTTGCCTGTAGTCGTGTCACATAAGCTGTGGTGCCACATTACTGCAACGCTTAACATAGGGATTTCCAGTTACACTTAGTAATGCATTGGACTGTGGGACTGACGGGCTATATCAGACTGCCGGGTAATGGCTTGTCGGACTGTTGGGCTAATGTACAGACTAGGGATAGAGGTGCGATATATAGCCCATTAGGCTGATGCATTTTCAAGTGTAACCCTAGGGATTTCCTATCTAGCCCAGATAGTGTGGTCTTTGCTATAGCTAGAATGCTTTTTTTGTTATTGAATCATTTCAACGTGCAAGGTGGAATGTGGCTACATATGAACTACATGTATTACTGGCTACATGTTGACTTGAGCAGGCGAATGATGTTGCATAGATTTCTGTAGTATCCTTGTCATTATTGCTGCTGTTATGTGATATGTTTGGAAAAGGAAATTTGACAGCTGGGAAAAATTCCTCTTAGGGCCAACTGTTTATTGTTAAGATAATTATAAGTTCAGATCGGCGACATGAAACTAAGCAAGGAATTGAAGGGAAAATTGTCAGATTCAGATTGGGAAGGGTTAGGGATCGCCAATCTGAACCAGATCGCAGATCTGAAGCTATCAATTTTGATGCCTGTTAAAATTCAGATCGTCAATCTGAACCTAACACTGTGCTTATTGTCAATTCACATTCAGGCGACACAGTAGTTTGTATGGTGCATTTTGATGGTTCCTCACCTCGGCTGTCACAACTCTTCCAGATAAGATGGCTTTGCATCTTTGGGCACATGACCAGGATGGATGCTTCGCTGGATGTCAGCGGAATGCTTAAGGTGTCAACTCACGGCCTACCAAGAAACTGGAGGCATCCTTCCAGATGCCCATGTCACACTTGCATACTCTGGAAGCAAACCCGTAGCTGCATAACTTTGGGTTGACCCGAGGGTGGTGATACCATAAAACTTCAGATATAAGCCGGGTCGTGCATAAACGTCGAGTCCTGGATACAGGCTGCGGGCAATCATCTTACTTACTGTGAAAACACATTGACGTCATTTATAAGTAATAGGCATTAAATACCGTTATTTTCTGAAGCAGATATTCCAACTTCCAAGCAACGTTAAGCTTATGTAATAAGTTCTGTATGCTAATGCATCGGTTGCAAAAATTAACGACTTTTTGAAACGATTGATAGAAGCTGGGTCCGGCATAAACGATGGGTCCCGGATACAGGCCTGAGGTCACAACAATTTGTACTGATATACGGTATGCTCAAGCTCATTCACATTGGAAGAAGCTTGTGCAAACAGCTACCCTTAAGCCTGGAGCATGCTCATGATGATTTTTGTACTGCAGTACTGTGCATTATTATTCTGTTAAGTATTCAGTGTTGTTGGGTAAGAACTAACAATACATGCAGCAGGATGTAGGAAACCACAAAAAAGGAAGCAGTACTGCAAAGGGTCGTGAAATGTCTCATAATTTCACAGTGCCAGGAGAGTTGTCGCCCTAGATTATGTATTACAGGAAGTTTGTGTGCGCCATCTCTTAGCAGAAACGTTTTGTTTTGGTTACTTCTAATGATATACGTGTACAGTGCGATGGCTATAGTATAGAGTGCGAGTGAGAATTGTATTGATTTGTTCTATAAATGTGAAAAATGACTGATGATAAGCATTTGTTAGTTATTTTAATTTTAAAACTTGTTTTTTTTCAAGTTGTCACTATGTTCAGTCATTGTTAGTAAGCATGTTATTCCTTCGGAATGTTGATGAAGAATATGGCTGTCAGTTATACATTTCTGTCAGTGTTGAACTGATGAGTAGAAATGTCTTGAAAGTTTACATTTTCAGTCAAATCTTATTTTTTACTGGGGCCTAAACAATGAACAGCTATTTCGAGGACCACAAAATATAGACAGTCTGCATAGTTAAAACTTAGACTTGGGTAAGACAGCAGAAATATTTTAGTCATTGTTTGTTGAAATGTAACCTTCACTCGGCAGTACTTTTTAGCACTCGACAGCATATATGCTATAGCGCGCTATATGCTATCGCCCGTCCGTCTGTCCATCACACGGGTGGATCAGTCAGAGACGGTTGAAGCTAGGATCACGCAACCTTCACTACAGAGTAGCCCCATGACTCTTAGTTTCCTGATGCTTAACTTCAGCGTGAAATTCCAAAGGGAAGATAGGGAGCAGGGGCACCGAATAAAAGAGAGGTATGAAAAATACGCAATTTTCAGCCAATAAGTCGCCGTATCTCAGAAACGGTGCAAGATAGGGCCGAAGTCACTATTAATCACTAATAGGAACTTGCATGTGCACTTTCGATTGGTACCAAAATCATCGACCTTGAACTGCTGTAATTTCAATTTTTCTCGGAATTTTGCGCTAGTTGGCATGTTTGGAAGGCAACAACGGCTAAACGAATGAAGATAGACCCACACTATCAGGAGCGAATTGTTGAGCACTGAAAGTACTTTTGAACAATGTATAGAGTACGTTGATATTGCTGGGCAATCCTAAGTGGGGGCTGATTTAGTGAGTTGCGTCCTATATACTAAGACTGTCACGCGCTTACCTTTGCGTTAGCTAGGCTTTCTTGTATAGCTTTGGTTAACTGTTGGTTGGGGGACAAGAAGAACATCCGGTCTGTGTGGCACAGACAGCCTTGGGGACTTGACAGCTTAACTTTTAGTGAGGAAAAGTTAGCCTACATCATCAATAACACTGATAACCTGTCCAACAAAAACAAAAAGTATATACTTAACCACCTAGGTCAACTCAGCTTTACATCCCTCTGGGGTAAGTAAATCGATTACCATCCTGTCTGGCTGGGGTTAGGCAGGGCGCGTTCGCTCGTTACGGGTGATTCCATATGGTAAGTGATGCCTCACATCTCTGAGATCACTTGTTCATTTAAAGCATTTTAGTAATTAAGTAACGAATGAATGATGCGAACAACACAGCTGAGCTGGTATATTTAATAAATAGTAAATCCACACCACCAAACACAACTTGCATGAGGGTGTTCAACTTCCAAACTCTTCTTAACATATGTACAATAACTGGCTCTTTGTATGATAAAAAATTACAACTGTGATAAATCCACTGTAGCTCAATTATTTCACATATATATATATATATCTACTAGGGCTGCCGTCGTGTACCCGCCTGCTTTTACTATGCGGATAATTTTTTACTACCCAAGTTCTCGAGATAAATATTCAGTTTCAGTGGTTGTGAATTGTATGTTTGGACAATGAATTCTAATGTTTTTTCATTATTATGCTGTATACTGTCAATGGGTATCCATATAGGCTATCCTGCTAGTACCCGATGGTACCCAAAAGTATCAGGGGTATATTGAGTACCCGGGTAGCGTGCTACCCAGTTACGGCAGCCCCAACTGTAACCAGTATAAAGAAAACGTTGCATACATGACACAAATATGACACATGACAAATGACATGATTCGACATACGCACACACACAACAATTAACGATTACATACTCGCAAAAATTGATGACTTCAAAAATCCGCTCTAAAAGCAATCATCAGGAAGTTGTTGTAGAAATCTGGTATTTAATGCAAATAGTAAAGTGAAAAGTGACCTAAGATGTGATGAATATATGAATAATCTTGCAATAATTACAAAATAATATAAAAACAATATGAAAACCGTAATTTAAACACTTCACCAACAGGCATTATTAACAGTCACCGCACAACGATGCAAATTAAACAGAGAGGCTATGCGATCATAATGTACCAAATGAAACTTGCAACAGTTCCAATACATTGTGCAAGTATCTACCATGGTCGGTTTTTTTATTCTACCTGGGCAAATTTTTTTACCCGGGTGGAAAAAAACGGCTAGGTATACTAAGGTATATGCCCGGGTTACACCGGCTAGAATAAAAACACCCGTGTGACTTGTTGGCAGAAAACATTTAAAATTCATCACTAATACAGTTTCGCTTGTCAACATTTGCTGAGGTTCTATGGAGATACAAAAGCAGTTTTTGCACCACAGTTATCACTGTTTTGCACCAACTACTTGAACTCAAAACCTGCTCAATATTCAATCTATGATATTCTTCAAACAATCAAAACCTAGTGGAGCTGCACTTTAGACAAAATACAAATTTTAATACTGATATTAAAGACTGGTCACTTGTGGTGTCGCTGATGAACTGTGCAATCCTGCGCTCAGCACTGACAGTTTCAGACATTTGCTGAATACTCACTTGTTTTTAGAATACTAGTAAAAATTGCAACAGTTCCAATACATTGTGCAAGTAAGTATCTACCATGTGACTTGTTGGCAGAAAACAATAACAATTCATCACTATCAATAATTTAGAGTTTTGTTGGACAACCTCTGCACGGATTTTATGCCATAGTTAACCACTGTTATGCAACTATTGTCTGGAACCCGCAACTTCCTCAATATTCTCTGAATGAAATTCATCAATTAAAACCTAGTGGCGCTGCACTTTAGGCAAAAAATACAAATTTTAATACTGTTATTAAAGACTGGTCACTTGTGACGTCGCTGATGAACTGCGCAATCCTGCGCAACTACGAAATCTTGCACTATGCACTGACAGTTTTAGACATTTGCTGAAGACTCGCTTGTTTTTAGAATACTAGCAACCTAATACACACAGTGCATTGGAGGTTTTACATATTATGCAGTATGCACTGTATAAATTTACGACTTACTTATTTACTTACACAGTGCATTGGAGGTTTTACACTGTATAAATTTACAACTTACTTACTTACAATAATTCTGCTACAATTTTCCGAGCTGATCAGCTGACACATCTGCTGACATCATCAACGCTTCGTTCATCAAGTCATCGTCAATATCGGTCGTTGCCGCTTCACTTATAACCGGCGACATTGACTGTCGACGTGAGACGTCGGCACGACTCGAGTCGTCCGTGTCGCTCGGCACAGACGTCGCAGTGTCACTCGCCGACGTCGCTATCGGCGACGACACGGCAGTGGATGAAGTCAGGAGGACCGGAGATCCGGGGAAACAGTCAATAATGAGGCTGGCAACCGGACTGCCTGGAGCCGATGGACTTCGGGTGGAATTACTACGGATGCTGACATCAGACGGCGTGCGAAAATGAACGGTCGAAGTATCTGCCTGCCTTGAACCGGAGCCACTATCTGCAGACAAGTCCACCGGTAAATTTGAGGAATCCGGTGCGTTTGAAACAGACATCACCTCAGAAGATGCCCTACTACTGTCATTAGTGTCAATGATTGTGGGCATGCTGAGATCCAATGTTCCAGACGAAATTGTCGCAGGCGTCGGAGATGGCGATCGCGGCGGAGAGAGCCGTCGATCGACGACAACGCTACTGTCACACACACGACTGCTGTGCGCCATCGCGTCCATAAAGTGTCGCGCCGGCAGAAAACGTTCCGCAATTTCTTCCGAAGTCTCAACATTCTGTAACAATGACGGGTCGACTATGCGGCCTGTGTAAGCATCGGGCGTTTTCGTCCTGCCAATTTCGCCGCTAACTGGTGATGACCTGGCTGGCTGCACAGCACAACTTACTGGCGGCCGAATCATCCGAACAACAGCCTGCATTAAAGGTCCACGCACTCCGCCCTCTCCAATTTCAACCGGGAAACCGAAATATTTGGACGCAGCGACTGCAGGCTGCCCGGCGGCTGTCTATCAACAGAAATACTCTGCTCGCGGGGGATCCTGGGAACAAGCTGAACGTCAGACTGCAGCGAATGCGGAGGCCGCAGTTCATTCGCTGCCGACGGTGGGCTTGCTAGCGGGGCGGTGAAGCGTACCATAGCCGCTTGAGCGCGACTGATGTCAGCTAACTGGGATGCGGATGAAATTGGAGGTTTGCGAACAGGAACCGTTAATCTCACAGAAGATTCCTTCACAATATCCGTCCGTTTTGTGCCGGAAATACTGGATTTGTTTAATGACGAGGATGATGACGATGACATCTCGCGTGTTGGAGTGCTGGGCTTGTTGCCTTCCCGAATGATCGCCAGCCGAATGTCGTCATAAAGTTTCTTGTCCGGCTCTGCACCAGCCGATACACCCTTGCTCAACTTCTCAATGACCGCTGAGAGCGATCCTTTCCGCTTCACAGTCGGCTGAATCGACTTAGACTTTGTGACTGCCGCCGCAGAGTTTGTTGACGATTTAACGGTGTTAGTTACTGTGGGTTTTGTAACGGCAGTCGAAGTTGTCATCATTCCTCCGGAACTAACAACTGTCGGACTCGGTTTCATCCGAGCCGCCGGCAAACCAACGGCTTTAGAGTCGGACTTTGGAGTCATCATCGATTTGCTCCGAACAACCGGTCGGAGCGGAAATCCGGGCGGACGACCTAATCTCACTGCCGACCCAGAAACTTGGCCAGAAGCAGAACTCGATTTGTGCACTGGACGACTGACGGGACTGAGCATACCTCCGGACTTCTGAATCTGCAGCCGACCTTCAGATTTGGTGATCTTGATGGTGCTGATTTTTCCCGACTGATTACCTCCGCTAACA
>Ga0209681_1000492_pt1 | contig 10320 bp, 6 predicted proteins | sample WorMetLIZISLAND2_3_FD_187416 | JGI IMG/M metagenome (GOLD analysis project Ga0209681, IMG submission 187416) | Marine gutless worms symbiont microbial communities from Max Planck institute for Marine Microbiology, Germany - Olavius clavatus LIZARD... ... | reverse complement strand
GCGCGGTAATAACAAAACTACTTTGCCTACGTCACTACGTGTCGATAGAGCGTGCTGTTGTGCTACGATCGCATTTGAAGGCCAAAGCCCGAAGTTACAACTCTGGCGAGGCACGAACAAGGCAACTTATCTCACAAGCGTCGTCGGCGTAGCACTGAAGTGAAGTCACACAAAGACGTCTGGCATATAATTTAAGCGTGGAGTCCAAGCAAAATGTGAAGTCGAAACAGAAAAGTGTGGAGTCCAGAAATAAAAGAAACCTGGAGTCCAAAATACTAACTCATCTCTGTTTAGAGTGACCAGCACCCACTGTGACATGGGCTGATATAGCTCAGACGATTGAGCTACCTTAGCTTGTGAAACAGTTACTTTGTGTGTTCTGACAAATTTGAAGCAAAAATTAACATTACTGTGCATTTTTACATCACAGATGTGATGGACCCCACTGGAGGACTGCCGTCTTCCAGACCCCTGTGTGTGGAGTCCCAAAATTGCTTAAATTATACTATGGTCTGGCACGACTCATGTCAGAAGTAGCCTATGTTAACTTATTACATGACAGAAAGGACAACCGTGAACTATACAGTTTTTGATAGGCAAGTTCTATATAACACTTATATTTTTCTCTTGTGAGACACAATCTCGCCAGATAAAGTGTTAAAATGGCCATTAAAAAGGCAGATATCATTTATATCCATAAACTAAATGATTCGTAAATCCTGACACAAAGTTCGCCAAACGAAAAATTGTCACCAGTCAGCAACAGAACTAGTTATTTAAAAAGTTCGTTTCATGATTCATCCTGCAGCTGGCATCAGAGTCCGCCGTTGGTCCGTGATAACTTGTTCTTCAGCGCGCTGCGGAGGAAACCGCCATGAAGACGGCACGTTTAACGCAATTAGTTTACAGACAAGCACAACATTATCAGCGTGGCTGAGTGGCACTGGCCATGTCATAATGAGAGAGTTCAATAAACAGCCGCCAGAGCGGCGCCACTGCCGTTGTTCGACAACATGGCGGCACTCGTGTACAGCGAGCGACCGGTACGCCGTTCTAGAAGTTGTCGATCGAACAGCTCAGCAGGTGCTCGTGTATATATTGATGAGATGTCTGCCGCTGACGACAACAATCGACCGATCAACTACTTCACTGATCGACCCAGTCTTCTACCACCCGCCGACACTACCTCGACTACTGTAACGCACTGCGTGGTGTGTGCGTTGCTTTGTAAACGGTTGTTATGCTATAGAAGCTTGCACATCTTTGTCTCTGTCAGATCGAGTGATCGACCGTATGCTTCAGGCACTTCTCGTGTCTGTCTGTCTGTCTGTTTCTTTCGCGCGACTTCCCATCGTTCATCGCTCTAAGCAGATGATGTATTGCCACGATGACCGAGAAGATATGCAGCTCATTCTGCATTTTCTAGACGTCGCAGTGGCACATTTCACGTCTGAGATTTGTGAGTTTTCATGACCTTGCATGACGTTTGTTTCAATGGTGTCGAGTTATCCAACCAACAGCTTCAAAGCACTGAAGCGACTGCTTAAAATGTGTTAGATAGGGCCTAAGTCATGTGCAACAGATGATAAGCTGTATCCTCGACTTTTGTTTTCATCAAACCATGCACAAGAATTGCAGTCAATCGAGCATCATTGAACATCAAACACACGTGCATGTAAGTTTAACACGTTTCAACAAATGTAAACAAGTGAATGCGATTAGTGAAAACGCGACATTCATAAACCTTTGATCTGTAAAAATGTCTCAGCAGTTAGCATCAAAACTTGTTGTAATGTTAGCTAACTTAGCTATTATGCAAATAGCTAACAATAAGTAAGTAAATCTGCAAGTAACGTATCGAGTACGATAGCTTAACAACGCCGCGTGACGCGTCAACAATAGACAAGCTCTCTATCTGTACGTTCATAATCAATCAATTAATCTATCATATACGTACATGTATCAACAGATCACTGTGTGATAACGAAAACATGAGTGCGTAAACGTGGATATACCGATGATATTCTTCAAGCGTGTATAACAAATCATTGCAGTCTGTTCAACTTCATCGCGATGTCTATCATAGACTATTATATAGGCTACCCGTAGAAACTTAATGAAATTCACAGGCTTATTTACTGCTGGTTCATACACAGTTATTCATATCATAGTAACATCACTACATAACAACAACTAGCGAACTTGCACTTACTGTAACTCACGTTAGAATATTATCAGACGACAAATTAGTGTAGTAAGAAAACGAAACCGAAACTAGACAGCAGTCAGGTAGTACATCCCCCGCCAATGCTGACCACCCACGCTGATAGGCCTAAAAACGCAAAAAAAACATTCAATTGCGTTGTCGACATTATTAACAAATACGTCACAACTTACATCTAATGCAGTGCAGGCTGTGCAGCGAGAATAAACGTTTGTTAGATCTACTGTACATGGGCCTACATATAAACCCCATAACACACGCTCAAGAAACTTGTAGAAGAAAACAAGTAGGCCTAGGTGTGTATAGACACTCGCTTAGCGGACAGCCGGCGGATGCAGCATTGCGCGGCGGGTGGACACCATCCTGAAACTATGACATCATTACGTATAAAATCGCGATGCATATTTTCTTGAAGAACAAATTTCATCCCGATACAATTTGAAACGAGGAGCCTTGAGCTTTTTCGAAGAGCGTCACCCCAACAACAACAAGAAGATGAACGACAAGAACAATAACAAGACGAGTTGCGATATGAGATCAGTTCCTGATCCAAAATGTACGTAAGAAAGCAATAGAAAGTTTCTTGTGCAAGATTCTTGCGCGCGTGTCATGGGTGGGGTGTAATGTAAGTTACTGCATGAGATATACTGAGTGTGGAATGAAGCATCACCGTAATGCATGTATAGGCCTACTTATAGCATCACGTCGTACGTCATGAATGACGTCAGTGTCACGACACTGAAGCTCTCGCAGACACGCCCACATAGTATAGTCTATTCACAGTCATCCCTTAATAGTAATCTCTACATCTATGGGCCTATTAACAACACGCAGCGGATGGGAAATGCAAGTTTCTGAGACCAATACAAAGTAAGTAAGTAAACGTAGCAAAAGAGGGACTGCTGAATGAAGCGACTTAGTTCCATTTAGTCACATTTTCCCTTTGATGTCCGCAGAACTCAAATTGGGCGTTAGGGGAGACTGCCTGCAGGGGAGGCCAAGCACAAAATGGGGAATCCAGGCTGCATGACCCTCACGCCGCCGCCACACGACACACGACGTCAAGAGATCGTCTAATCAGCCAATCATTTACTCACTGTAACACCGTGTCCCATGCATGCAGAAAAAGCCGCTTTGATTTTGAACATAACTTTGCCCCTTTAAAGATATTTTTAAAACAATTTTTGAACCACTTTGTTCAGGAATATTATTTGTACGAATAATTGGGAGTTGGGAACTTGGGACACACTAGGACGCGATAGGACGCGGTATTCTACTCTTGTTGTGCATTTCATATCCTGTCGATACAAACGTGTAAACAAATCTTTACTCACAAGTTGTGAAATGACACACTGCATAAGTTAGGAAATTGGCTTGGAGTTGGAAATCTCCGGGCGCGACAAATAATGTAGGCCTATGCACTCAACAAGTTTGGAGAAGTGAAACGTCATTTTACAGTATGACGTTTCACTTAAATCTCCGTGGAAATTTATTTATATAACCTGTAATTATTGCGCGTAATACACGCTCGATGTAAAAAGAAGACTATACAAAGTTAAAAAGCACCTCACAAGACTAGATAGCGATGTGTTCAGTGTTCAGTCCCAGCCGAAGTTGATGCCAGTTAGTGCGTAGAACAGATCGTTGTGTGGTCGGTAGAACTCATGAAGTTTCTTCAACACTTCGTCATCAACTGTTGGATGAACTCGACCTTTGTTCTCACCCAGACAATGCACAGTCTCAGCGGGTGTTCCTGGCCTCCTCACCAGACAAGGAAAGCCCTTAGTACTGTTGAAGTAGAAATGCCGCTGAGTGAAGTACGGTCTAAGTCCAAGGAACGTCTGGACGTCGGACAGTTGACCTGCAGGGTCGGTGATGAGTCGCTCGCCGTGCACAAAGTGGATGTGTTGACGTGGAAATAGTTCAAACCAACGACGCACGTGGCGCTCATACAGACCAATGTTAATAGCGGACCATGATTCGTCGACCTTGCTATGTTCATCGTCAATAAACGCACGACGCTCGAATGACGCTCGTCTGTCTGTGACGCTCAGTTGGTGCCGACGTCGACGACGCTTGGACTGCGCCTGGGTGAAGTCAGACAGCGCTCGTGTGACGGGGTCACGTACGACCACCAACAGTCGCACATCACTGGACATGTTGTGAACTCGCTCAGCGACTCCAGCTGACACCAAGTAGCTCGGAGTCTTTTCCAACGTCAGCTGACCACGTGACGTCATCGGCATTCGTGATCTGACGCACAAACAAACAATAACAACAACTTACAATCCTCATTAGTACACGCGCTGCATAACAGAGAGCGCCATGCCACATTGAATTAAGAACAGTGAAGACGAGTAGAGCTCTTAATGAAAGTCCATCTCAGTGCAACGGGGTGTCACTTGTCATAATGGGATCACCTGCCATCCGACACAAGTGAACACACCCCGCTTTAACCCCAGCCAGAGGCCAGTACTCGAGTTACCTACCCGGAGGGATGGAAGGCTGAGTTGACATAGGTGATCGGTTACTACCCAGATGGTGACACCCATGTAAGTACTAACCCGGCAGTGCACGGCCGATAATCGAATCCGCGACCAGTTCATCGCAAGTCCGACGCCCTAACCCTACACTATACACTACCAAGGATTCACTATAGACTTGCGGAGAAAACTGTGGCAAGCCTTGCAGTTGTCCGCACGTTCCGTTCATGTATGACTAGTGAGTGACGTCATGGCCCGACCAATTGACACCGAGTTGCGGCAAGCAGATTGTAATTAGGAAATAACTTTCTCCAACAACAACTTAATTAGCGCTGAAGACTCAGACTCGCACTCAATTTCCGGTGTTTGTGCACGCAGTACATCCGGCGACAATTGACAGTCACACGAAAACTGATTGAAACGTCCTGGGGCGATGTACGCTCAACGACCGACCACCTCAGGCTGCATGTACTACAGGTGAGAGTCAAGCTGCCAATTTACCTACCTGGTCGGTCCAACGCTTTTCTTCACCTTCCTTGTATTCACGGCGAACTTAATTACACTTCATGTCGATCGCTGCCAAGTTATTTGTCAACCTCCAATAAACGCGCTCTTTCTAACGTCGAGTCGACTGTCGGGTTTTGATAATTTTCGTCTCCGAATGAACAATAAACACAAACCGTGTTTATAAATGTCCCCGTAGTTGCAAATTTCCTATAGTATATGTTTGCTATAACTTATGAAACGTCACACGTCACAGCTATGAGCTAAGACGAAATGGCCTTTTTGAGACACGGTGTACTGTAATCTGATACTGCATATTAATTGTAAAAAAAATTTCTGCGATAGTTTTGTCAAAGGACTTAAGCATAAGTATGAATATATATAATATAATAGATAAGTACATGTATATAATACTGGCAGCAGTGCACGTCAAAAGGTGACAGATAACAAGTTATTACGTTGACGTATCTGCTTGTACAATTGTTTATCCGTATATTGAAAATCTTTATTCACCATCATTGGTAGGTTATAAATGAACAACATAAATATACAATGTGACAATAAACACAACTTAACTAAAATACTTAACTAACGTGAAACATATATAATCAGTCAGTATTAACAAAAGACATCGATATCCGCGACTTAAGGAGAAAGTTTAGAGAGAAAAAAAACATCAGAAGAACATTATAAACGATTGACGTATTACGTGAACCCCGCTGCATATATTATAATAACCAATTACGCCTATATTATAGTTCTGTGTTTGTTTGAATAGCGGACACTAGGCTACCTGGCTTGTTACCATACGCCATTTTATAGGCTACAGTAAATACAATATGGACATGGCTTACATAAGGCTTAAATTAAGAGGTCCACGGGACTATAGCCTATTGAATTCTGTGCACGTCGCTACCGGTAAACTTATACAGACTACAATGCATATAGTCTTTCTTTTATCCATGAATTCATACGCATGCACGAAAGTGAGGTGTATTCCCTTCCAGAGGTTGCGCCCGGGGTTAGTCAACCCAACACCTGAAGAGCTGTGCAAATGCCGGGGTTTGCATGCAGGTAATTCAGTTCATCCGCATCAATTCACACGCATGATTGACACGCAGAGCGTCTTGAACAACGACAGCGAAGAAGTAAAGAGTGTGAATTGTTCTATAATACCTGTACCAGTCGAGTCCTTTGTGGTAATGTCGATCAAAGAAATGTACTTCAGGTCCTGGTGCCCTGACGTCTGGATGAGCTCGCAGAAACTCGAGTAGAGCGCGAGTGCCACACTTCTTAGCGCCGATGATGATGACGTCAGGCAGGCGCCTCGTTCTCGCTTGTGATGACGTCATTTCCGGCTGTCTGTCGGAGTTATTCGACCATTGATAACTTTGATGACGTGCTGCAGTCGCAGGTCCATCTATCTTCTCACGCACGCATGCAACAGTAATGCAACTTGCTGCAGTTTCACGCACTATTGCAGACTGACGTCACGTGACGTCATAACAGGTGCGTGCAGGCATTCACCGTCTGTGATATTAAATGAAACGATTGTGTCTGTGACAGCACTGTAATGCCGTCTAAATCCGACGAAGCTATATATAGGCTTACTATAGATCCGCTGTTTTAAACTCTTTTACTGACATATAATTTGCATGCTGATATAAATAGTGTCGCTAGAGAAGTTGGGCTATCATCGTGCTGTAAAATTGCGCAAATTAATTCCGACACATCATTTCTTTTCTTCCGTTAGGCCTATACTATACTTGTAATAGCCTAAACATAGGGTAATAAAGAATATATAAGATGGCGTCACTACGCAGTGTATGCAATGCATGACAAACATAGGAAATTTGTGAAGTTAGGCCTAGGCCTATCTAAGCCCGAGTGAAATTTTACAGGCTATATGGTATCGGCTATCTTACGTTACACTATAGTATGAAGTATGAAGAAACTGTATCTGCCGTACCTGGTGAGTTGAGGTGCGTAGTGAGTGAATCGACGAAGCAACACGTCGGTGACTTGGTCTACTCGGCAGATAGTCTCCGTGCTGTTGATCAGTCGACGTCTCAAGCTCCTGGTGTAGAGTGAGTGATCGTAGCTGATTGACTGCGTCGTCACCGACTGTCAACAGTATCAGCGTCAGAACTACAAGCAGCCATGAACTGCTCCGCATTGTCACCGTCTCACATCCTCCTCAGGGCCGCCCGAGTGCAAGAGATCAACTGCTCGATAAACGCCACGATAACATCTTATCAACAGTCACATCTAGCTCGTCAGCCGAGACCCCACACGTCGTCGATCGGTATAGACCTACAGGCATTGCAGACGAGACTTTCATCGCCGTGACGTCACACACAGTCGCGAGCGTGTGATCTGATTGGTTGGCAGGTGTGAGGTGGGCGTGGCTGGTTCCTGGACGCAGAGTAAGACCTGTCAGTCAAACGCCGCCGCTGTAGCTTCACCATCCGCGCTGAATCTTCGACACTTTAGAGTTAGACGCAGTTGCATTTCAGAACTCAGAAGCATGCATTCAAGATCATTCAACTTGATTCAAAATAATGTTTGTGTCAGCAGAAATCGAGAACAGGGTGTCGTCGTATAATGTACAATAACGTCGACGTATTTCTGAAACTTACGAAGATATAGCAACGGGAAAAGTGGGAAAACTACAAATTCTTCGATTTCAAACCACACCACTCACTTTGACGACAGTTCTCCGAAAGAAGCCTTCGAATGTCTGCGAATAATTTATGATGCTGGCCTTAACAATAAGGTTTCCAAAGAAGTACTTGTAGCCACCGAAAACGCTAAAAATTGTTGTTGTCAACAACCAAAGTATCGTTTGACGGCCCTTGCCAAAGGAACCCCGAGAAAATCAGCAGCCCATGTGTCATATTTTAAGAAACCAGGTCAGTGGCCCACATTTTGCTGCTGATGGTATGGGTCTATCTTCATTCAAATGTTTGCGGAGGACTGTAGGGCACCAAAGAGTAGACTCATCTTGTCTGCAATAGACTGCGTATCGGGGGTGACATACGGCCACGGGGTGACGGGGGCATAAGGCATGTTACGACTTTTGGGAGCGGCAGAATTGGAGTCCGCGTAGGTCGCCGATAACCCACGCTACGCCGCTGACCCCAAGGATGTGCCTTTTGACTAATGAGGGTTTCGATGACAAAAATGTGCTCAGGTAGCCTATTAAAAATACAAATCAAGAAAGCTGAACTATCACAAAAATGACCGCGCGATGCGCCCTTGTATGGGTTCCCTGAAAATATTCGAGAGTCCCTGACTACGCACACGGCTACTTTTCCCAAAATTTTAAATGGACTTTTGTTTCGATTGAGCCCATGAATGTGCATACAGAAAGCTGAGCTACCGCAAAAATGACCGCGCGATGCGCCGTATATATGGGTGCCCTGAAAATGCTGAAAATTTTCGAGAGTCCCTGAAAGTCCGAGAGTCCGTCCACGGCTATTTTTGTCGAAATTTTTAATGGGCTTTTGTTCCGATCGATCCTATGAGTGTACGTACAAAAGTGGAAGTTCGTAGCTATACACGTTCCTGGGACAATAGGGGATACTAAAAAAATTGGGCATCCACGCTCCCTTTTCTCCAAAATTTTGAATGGGCTTTTGTTCGCATGGACCCTGTGAATGTATTGGCCAAATTTTGAAGTCCGTATATAGCGCGTAATTCCTGAGATAATAGCGATTGACGTTTTAGGGGTTCCGAACCCCCAATCTTGGGGAAGAGGAGGCCGTAGGGGGTCGGCGTTGTATACCGTTCGAAAGAGCGTTGGTGAGTTCCTATAGGCCCTCCATAGTAACTTTTCCTCTATCTTTAAGCGTTTCAGAGATATTGTTGCTTTTGTGCTCCGGCCAGTACGCCACTTTTCCCCACACCACCTCTGGTCTCCCCAAAATTTCCTAGGCTATATGTTTCCCTAGGAGTAGGTGGATGGCCTTTGGGCTTCGAAGAGCGAATGTGTTGCGCTAATTGTCCGTGCAATTAGTTTCCGAGATTTTCCAACCTATGTGATCCTGATCCACTAACGTCACAGGCAGGCGGGCGGACGGACGACATAATATATAATATTTTCTTGTTAAAATAATGTTAACAGCAACTGTTCTCAGGAGAATGGTCAACCGAGCAATCGGCAGACGAATGACGATGCAGCCTGTAGATGATGACGACAGAAAGAGTTCAGGAACCACGGTTGATCTGTGAGCCCGGCCGCAAGTACGTCCTGCCCTCTGGTGATTGAAAAGAATTAGCCGTCAGTATCAGTGTCAGCACTCTTGAAAGGCCCTCATTACAAACTGAATTTATCAGTGGGGCCCATTGGGGGCCCAGGGTCGTATTTAGCATTTGCACGACGGGGGTCAGGCGGTTATGCCACAGTAGTGTCGTCTGTCTGTCCGTCCGTGAAGTTTAGGTACCGTGATCACATAGGTTGAAATACTTGGCTGATTACTTGGCTTACAGTTCATGCTTAGGCTGACCTCAACATGGGCGATCTGTTCCAACGGGAACACATCCAAAATTAGGGTGGAATAGGGGTGGGGTTATTTGGCAAAAATACCTGCAAAATCTCCGAAACGGTGCAAGATTGGATAGGACCAAGGTTATTATGACGGACTAACAGCAAGTCGCATAGTCTACGATCTTTCGATTGGTACCAAAATTACTATCTGTTACCGTGGCATAACTGTGCTCTGCAGTCTGCATCGCGAGGTAAACAAGAAAGCTCAACTATCGTAAAGATGACCTCGCGATGCACCCTATGTGGGTGCCCTAAAAATTTTCGGAGTTTCTAACTACGCCCACGGCTACTTTTCCCGAAATTTTAATGGGCTTTTGTTCCGATCGATTCTATGAATGTGCGTAGAAAATTAAAGTTCATAGATTTACACGTTTCTGAGATAATTGGTTGTACCCTCAAAATTTGCGCAACCCCTGTATCCGCCCATGCTCCCTTTTCTCCAAAATTTTTAATCGGCTTTTGTTTGAATGGTCCCTGTGAATGTACCTGCCAAATTTGAAGTCCGTAGCTTCACCTGTTCCTGAGATAATTGGGGTATCCAAAAAAATTGGGCAGTCCCT
>Ga0209681_1000491_pt1 | contig 10322 bp, 6 predicted proteins | sample WorMetLIZISLAND2_3_FD_187416 | JGI IMG/M metagenome (GOLD analysis project Ga0209681, IMG submission 187416) | Marine gutless worms symbiont microbial communities from Max Planck institute for Marine Microbiology, Germany - Olavius clavatus LIZARD... ... | reverse complement strand
TGCAAAACTCCTACATAAGTAGCCTAAAGTTATCGAGCTCAGAATTGTTGAAAATAGTTTTTTACGAGTAGGAACCCCTGTGCTATAGTAGCCTAACCGTCGCTGCGTTTTGCTATCCTGGCGACAATATAGGCCTAGAGGACTGTAGCTGCTGGCAGTCACCAGTCAGACGCTTTCACGCATACTGCGCTATCTGCCGATCTGCTAACTGGGCATCAGGATCGTATACAAGTTTGGTTCGCTGTAAGTCCGCAATTCCGGCGACGAAGCCGCACAAATAGTGTCGTACAGAAAATCCACCAGGAGTCCGCGATATAATTATGTGACTCACGCTGTCATATTACGCTTCCATCTACTTCTATATTAGGCCTACTTCTATTCACGTTTGTAGCGCTTGGGGCAAACTGACGCAGACGTTCTAACAGTAAAACGATGTAGGCATTTATCTGTTGTTTTCCAACTGCGTGAAACCATGGCGAGTTCAAAGACAAAGACAACCGGAAATAGCAATAATGGCCACACAAGCCGGAAGTGGCTTGATAGTGTAGGGGTTAGGGCGTCGGACTTGTGATCAACAGGCCGCTAGAAGGACACCCGGCCGTGCAGACTGCAGTGCTGGGTTAGTACTGGGATGGGTGACCGTCTCTATGCTGGTAAATCATTTCGGTATGTGACCAGCCACCTGGGTCAACTCAGCCTTCCATCCCTCCGGGGTACGTAAATCGAGTACCGGCCTCCGGCTTGGGTTACGGTGCGGTGTATTCACTTGTGTTGGGTGACAGGTGACACTATGTGATCCCATATGGCAAGTGACACCTCGTAGCTCTGAGATGACTTGTTCAGGAGATCTACACTGTATATCGTTCAATCTTTAACCTTTAACCGTTATGTATACTTATATATCCGAAAGTATGATAGATATCGTCGAGATTGCAACAGCAAACCTGTATTCTCGACCACATAGATAAAGAAGAAGATGTTCCCAGGCATTTCATCAACCATAGACAACCGGAAATAGCCGATAAACCGGAAGTACTTATATCGCTGAAACTATAACAGACTGCATTGAAATTGCAGCGGTAAATCCTGTCATCATCATCATCATCATCATCATCTTCTTCTTCTTCTTCTTCTTCTTTATCTTCCAAGTCTCTATCGTTTCAAATCGGATCTGGGTGAAACCGTGAAATGTAGCAGGAATGCAGGATTGTTCTTGAATAACTATACATCAATTCAACGGAGTCCGATTTTGATATGACGTCACACGTTCAAAATGGCGCCATGGCCTCATATTTCACGTCTGCCCGCCGCTCGCTGCTGCGTCCGCCGGCTGCCCTCTAGCTGCCGAGCTCGTGCGCCGTCATTGGCTCGCTACAGTTCCTGATCTATAGTACATGTCAACAACGTCTCCGTGTTTTTACCGCGCGACGCTACGCACAGCGCGGTGATGCGACAGTAAGTTGTCTGACCGTCTGTCCATGACGTTGATGTATGTTTTTCACACAAGTTGGAATTGTGCGAAAATAATTTCACGGCCGAATAGCTATAAGGCTTCTGCTCGGGCTGACCCCAACATGGGCGATCTGGTGCACCGAGAACACCCCCAAATTAGGGTGGAATTGGGATGAGGTCAGGAGCGTGAACAAAATTAGGGTGGAATAGCGGTAGCCTATATAGGGCGCATCGCGAGGTCATCTTTGCAATAGCACGGCATCTTGTTTGTTCTTCGTATGCTATTAGTGTGTTTAATCAACATCTCAAAAATCACGCATTTTATTTGCACTGGGTAGGTGGCGGAACAGTCGGCCTAATACCGTGTGAATTGTGTGACTTGTGTCTACTCGTTCCTCAGGAACAACTTTGGTTCAGCTTGCCGTACAAAGATATCGACGGACAGCTAGAAATACGGGCCTAAGCCTATAGTTGCACGGAATTACAATTTATGCCGGTTGACATGCGTTGTTCTACTTACATTCCACAATTCAGCCTACTCACCTTCATCAACTCATCTCCAGTCAGTTCTCCGTCTCGTCAGTGTGAATACGCCTTCAACACATGACCTCTAAAGCCCTGTCCACACTGGCGACTAGTCGCCTAGTGTGTATGAGGCATAAGCTTGCACGCCGCTCGGCAGTTCATTATTACTGCCATTTGGCCTTTCTGTCCAGTGGAACACTTGTTGTTACATGTTAATTTCATGTGTTTTACTTGTAACGGCCAGCGTCACCGTGTGACAGACAGACAGACAGACAGACAGACGGACAGAAATGTTATGAGTTGACTACAGAACGACGCAGAACTAGCCAGCTGATCCGCAGCGCTCTCTAAACATCGCAGTTTTGCTTTTCTGCCATTTCCAGTACTTAGGAACAGTAAGTAATTGTAATTGCAGTAAAATCTACGGAATTATGTAATAACTTCAGTCGTGGAGGCCTATAGGCCTATACTGAATAAAATCTAATCGTCGAAAATACAATCGTTAGTCGTTACTGCGTAGGCCTATGACATTTTAACTTAGTGTTGAACCACTTCAGCCGTATATCATCAATATTGCTTCTGTACAATATTTGTGGCGGAAAGGCTTAGTGGCAACGTCGTTAGGCAAATCAACGAAGTTACTCTACGTCAAGCCGGGTTAGTACTGAGATGGGTGACCGTGGGGAGGTATACCATCTCGGTCCATCTCGGTACTTAACCAAGCCCACCTAGGCCAACTCAGCCTGGCCATCCCTCCGTGGGTAGGTGAAATGAGTATACTACTAGCGATGGTTATGGCTACCGCTAGGGAACAAAACGGCGTATTGAGGCCCTGTGACTGGGACTGTTGACATTGGCCTACAGACCTACGTGTAGTTGGTTAAAGGCGCTGGTTGCTAACTGAGCCGGCCATCCAGCCAACTTGTATGCTAGCTTAATTGGGTTTCACCCTCGCCGGCTCAAAGGTCTACAGGGTATGAGCTCCCTCACAACGGACCTAAGTCTATAGGCCTATGGAAACCTCTTCTTAATTTGTAAATGTGCTACCGATTCTATTGCTATCTATCTACGTGTAACAATCACATTCTATCATTTTTCATCAGCTGTTGTTGTTCGTTGTGCAGTTATTTCTTTACAATATTACTTGCACGTCAGACGTCGTTGAGCAGTTACGCCGGATTTAACAAATTGCTCGATAAATCACTCAAAATCATCAAACACTGTTCACAGTCAAGTGCATAATATTATTGTATGTAAATCAACAACGGCCAGGCTTTCGCCGTCCGCCATGGTCGACATTTGCATAGTTAGTTAGTACCGTAACCGTCTGCTTCTCCTGGAAGTTCGGAAGCCCGCTAGCCCACCGAGCGCGTGTGACGTCCATTTTACATTGTTCAACGTAAAGTTAAAGTTGTTCGGTGCTGAAGAAGAAAGTCAATAAAAAAATGAGAGAAATTGCGGCGTATGGACACAAGTCGTAATGTATAATTAGCCGCGGGCGGCAGTGAGCTATAGTGATTATGTCACATTCTGTGCATTGTTATCTATCGTATATGAATCCACGTCTTACAGCACTCGACACGCTCTCTATCTGCCAAGCCGTCCGCAGTGCCGGTTTATCTCAGGAAGCAGCATTTCCCGCCTGCACTCTATTGCACTGCAGCTCTTCCACATTGCTTTCCACGACATCATTGAGCTTTTTCCATGACGTGGAATGCTGCGTTGAGTCAGTGGCGGTAGCGCTAGGTAGTAGGACGTGTCGTATGAGGTCCAGAGCACCAGCTCCGCTCTCACCTGCTCCGCTCTGTTCGTCTTCACAACCGTCAGCCGTGGTCCTCGGTCGTTTTATGTCCCCACTTTACGTCACCAGCGAGATACACACACACAGACACAGACTGAACTTTATTCACCATGAAATGGCAGCAGAAACAGCAAAATGTTCACAAACAAGGGAAATAATTAAAAACAAGCAACATTAAGTAAGTAAGTAAGTAAGTAAGTAAGTAAATTTATATAGCGCCAAGGTCGAAAACGAATCAGAGGCGCTGGGATGGGTCACTAGGCAGCAGGAAAGGAAGATTGAAAAAGATGTGATTTTAAATGTTTACGGAATGTTGTGAGAGTAGTACGTGAGCGGACATGAGGTGGGAGACTGTTCCAGATAGTCGGAGCAGCTATATTGCTACTTTCAGACTGCAGTGCATCCAGTTATCATAAAGTATTGTTAAGATCAGTTTGGCTTTAAATTACCAAGTGAACTTATTCCTAATCGTACTGCAAAATTTATAGCAAAATTAAGCTTACAGGTTTCAGACTCTCAGTAAAATGTGCGTTAAATTAACTGTATAGTTAGGTTTAGACTGTTTAGTTAAGCATAGGTCTGCGGGCGGATTTTTCTAGGGAGGGGGACGGCTGAGCCATCTTTGCCCGACAATTTTTTTCGACAGCGCCCCCAAAAAAACAGCTATGCTAATTTCCGAAGTTACTTTGCCAGTAAAGTAAAAATATCGCTAGGCAGAATGAATTCCGTTCGTTGTTTTCGTTTAATAAATACAAAAAATATAAGAACAATAACAACAGAAGCACATACCCGAATGTCGCCGATGACGTCACTGCTGACGTCACTATGACGTCATCATCATGGTCGTCATCGTCAAAGTTGACCTGTGGTGCCGGCGTGTGGTCAACCATCATGTCCATACCTTGACGACGTCCTACAATACTGTTTCCGGTTTCCTTCTCAGCAGCTGGTTCTCCGTCACTGCCGTACGACGACGACTTCCGGTCGATCACGTGACCGGAACTCGGCTGAGACGCGACTGCGCATGACGTAGCATCCTGTAAAGTGTAAACAAACGAAAAAATCTGAAGCGCTATCACGGATACGATATGAATGGCGCCATGTTGACAGGCAGTGTGAGGCGTAATTTTCGAAATTTGCGTTATATTCGGCGTCCGGTTTGAAAGACGAAAAGTTGATTAAAAAGCAAACCTTCACAAAAACTGAAGCATACAGACTCTATTCTAGAGTATTTTGAATATTTCTGCCAAATTTCATCAAAATCGATCCTTATAATTTTGAGCTATACCGTTTCAAAGTTTGCGCGTTTTTTCTGAGACAGTGTGTATACGAGTACTACACTACGCTGTCGTGGAAATGGCTATTGCTAATTTAGCTACGGTACGCAAAAACTCTAATGGATTGACTGATCGACTGACTGCTCTGTGAGGCGTCCAATTCTGTGTTTATGACGCACGCCTACCCGTTTCAATTGTTGCCCAAACATGTCATCGTGATGATGATGATGATGATGACGTTGATAGTGTTGTTGTTGTTGTTGTTGTTGTTGTTGTTGTTGTTCGTCGTCGTCTGGTGCCAGCAGGTACTGTGACGCGCGTTTACTGCCGACATCTCGCTGCTGCTGCCAGTTTCCAGGTCCTGGAAGACCAGTCGGCGGCGGTGGCGGCGGTGGAGGGGCGCCGTAGATAACACTGGTACGACTGCCGGCCTGTGAAGTACTGTTGTTATCACACTCCGGTAACAAGCTGGCCACCAACAGACGATCACCGGCAGCGAGACGATCTCTTCTCTCAGCTCGACGTCTATCAACCAACAATGTTTGTTCATCATGCGAGCGGCAGCACAGTAACATCAGAAATATACCACAGATACTGTTAGAAACATTAAAAGCACGGCTAAAAGAACTACTGAAATATTTACATATATATTATAAACAAGAAAGCTGAGCTACCGCAAAGATGACCGTGCGATGCCCCTGCATATGGGTGCTCTGAAAATTGTCGAGAGTCCCTGAGTACGCCCATGGCTAATTTTTCTGGAAGTTTTAATGGGCTTTTGTGGGCTACGAAGAGCGAAGGTGTTGGGCTAACTCCGCTATTACTGATTAGTTAAACGTTTTTTCAGGAACTATTCAAAACCAACAGCATGTAATTCGTTAGTTTTTTGCGATCTTCCATTTTTCCGTCAACCCATCGTAATATGTGATGCCCTTTTCTTTGCTGATTTGTTTTCATTTTTATTACTATTATACCGCATGCACTGTGGTGAATAATAGCGATGATGTCGACCTGATTGTTAGTAAAGTCTAAAGTTGTTAATAGCCCCGCCGTACGTACGTACGTACCGCCGGTGACAGGCGATCAGTGCAAACAGTAGGAACACTCCGACAGCGACTCCCAGTGCTACACCGATACTGATGACGACAAGCATACCTGTGTACGTGCACACAACAACCAGTGACGTCATCACCACTGAGCTGAGCTTCACACATTCCCTGACAACAACTAATGGTCGTGACAAACAATCTCCTACGAGAAACTTGTATAAGAAACTTGCGCAGGTTTCTTGCAAGCAATTGTCATGCTCTCTTGCACACGTTTTTTTGGTAGGTATAGGCCTACCAAAAATTTGCACCAAACAGAACGCAGGAATTTAAGAACGTAAGCAAAAACTCGTACCAGATTCCTGAGCATAATTATTATGTCACCCTTGTGCAAGTTTCTGGCACAAGTTTCCTGCATCAGAAACTCGCGCGTGTGTCACCGCTATAAGTTAGATTTTGTTTTCTTATAACGCGGATTGCAATGTAGGCCTATACGAGAAAGTGTCCATAGTAGACTTGCAGTTGTCCACCTACAGACCGTTAATTAGCTTAGCTACTAGTTACTACCATTACTACCACGATGCTTTTAGCTATAAAATACCGACGACTATTAAACTGACCTGCACTGGAAAACTGACAGAAAGCTGCCAGTTTAATCTAGCACATAATAATAACAATACTACTAATAATAATAATAACACTGAGTCTAAAATGTCAGCGAAAGGAACTGAAAGCAGCAAAACCGCTATGCCTGAATCAGAGATAATCCTATAAATGTGAAGGTCGTTTTTCCAGTAATGGGCGGCTAGGCTGAGTGTAACCTAGCAGCCAGTTATCTAAGGTTGTCTGTAGTTTTAAACTCACGAGCTCTTATAAGGTCATGTATAGCTGTTATTGGAACTCCATTTCACAGCTACGGAGTGTCATTTGTCATACGGGATCACACAGTGTTACCTGTCACCCGACACAAGTGAACACACTCCCCCTTAACCCAGCCACAGGCCGGTACTCGATTTACCTACCCCCGAGGGATGGAAGGCTGAGTTGGCCCTAGGTGGTTGGGTACGTACCGAGACGGTTTACCTGTCAGCAGACAGTCACCCATCCCAGTAGTAACCGTGCCCAGTGTAGAGCAACTTTGTTGACTGATCGAGAGCAACGTGTTAGCACTAGGACACCACACAGGCACGGCAGTAATGTAGCGGAAATAGAGACAGAGAATAGTAAGTAAACAAAATTGACTGAATGTGTCAACCGTGGTTACGTAGTGAAGAGCGTGTAGTGGTTGAACTGAGCAGCTGATGACGTTGACGTTTGTTAGCGACCTTCTGACTGGAGTGGGTCGGCCGCGCACCTGACACCGAACGTAACGTAGCATAGGCCTGCATCACTCACTCATTAATATAACGTGCCACAATGCCTTGCTTACTTACACTGAATACACTACCGGTATCAGCCATCGATCACGTATACTTAATTACATAGCGATAGGCCGATATCACGATTTAGTTTAGTGTGGTTAATGCGGGCCACCCAGTTCGCCCATGCTAGGATCCGCCACTGCCGTCCCTCCCCTCTATGCCCCCACACCTTAATCCAGCTGTAGGGTTTGGGCAGCGCTGCAATCTCCCACAGTGGGTCCGGGCACAGCAGGCCGCTTAACGCTTTTCGGTAAATTTTGAAGGAAAACAAAAACATTTTCACGACATAAAACGCACATCGTTCTCAAACCGCTAGACAGACGTAACTTCACATGCCTCGCATAGTAGAGTTGCAGACTGCCGGTCCAAAGTCCAAAGTCCGGTCGTTCGGACAATGGGCGACAATTGCGCTGCGCTGCCTACTGTAAATGCTGGTCAGTACGCCAGTGCGGGTTCCCCATGCAGTGTAAGTGGCTGTGTATAAATGTCGAGACCTTTAACCTTTAACGTTAATCGTTAACAGACAGACAGACAGACAGACGACAGACTACAGTATCATGCCAAGAGCCGATAATGGTGACGTTTATTGGCCAATGAAGACAGACAGACAACACAGAATGGACAGAAGACACGTGACGTGCAGCAGTACGATCGGCTAATGAGAAGAAACATCGCGCTGCATGGATGCTATACATAGGCGCCCAGGTTGGTTATTTAAAGACGCCGTTCATAACTGAGATGATAGGCGCCCAGGTGTGTATATCAGCCTATTATACCTGGGATACAGGGCGACATTTCACCGGTCCACCTCGTGTTGACACAAGTCAAGAAGAACGTCTCAGATGTGACGTTACAGCGAATAATAGCCAGGTCAAATCGACGTTCAACGACCGCATTGTCCACCTGACCGATATCAGGACATCCCACAGCTGACACAGTCCACACGACACAGCAAAGTACACATGTAGTATTATTTCACTAAATACCGAATTAACAAGTTCACTGATTGTCTAAGTGAATTGTTACGTACATTATCAGTGTTAGGGAAACTCAGCCTTCCATCCCTCTGGGGAATAGGTAAATCGAATGCCAGACTTTTCGCACCATAGACTTTTCGTACCACAGACGTTTTGTACCATTTGTGGACTTTTCGTACCATGGACGATTCGTACCATGGACTTTTCGTACCTTCCTTGGACTTTTCGTACTGTTCGTACCACGGACTTTTCGTACCATCCTCGGACTTTTCGTACCGTTGTGAGAATTTTAGTTTCTTCCACATTTTAAAGCAGAGTATCGAAGGTGGCGATTAAAGTTGTATGCCTCCGAAGGGAACATAGGGCAAGGTTACTAAAGAGGACTAATGCCAAAGACGACCAAGACGTCGCCGCCAACAACAACGCCGGCGATGACGACGACGACGCCGACGAGTACGACGACGCAGATGCCATACCAACATTTACAACAATAGGCCTATATACTGTATGTCGCCGTTTCAATCTGTCGCCGTTTTGGCTTTGTTATATTATTTTTGACGCCGTTTTCGTTTGTCGCCGTAGAATTCCTACGACGGTACGAAAAGTCCGAGGATGGCACGAAAAGTCCATGGTACGAATCGTCCATGGTACGAAAAGTCCACAAATGGTACGAAACGTCTATGGTACGAAAAGTCTGGTTCCCGGTAAATCGAGTACCAGCCTGCATGGCTGGGGTTAGGCGGGGCGCATTCACTTGTGTCGGATGGCGGGTAACACTGGCAAGTGACGTCCCGTAACTATGAAGTGGAAGAGCTATATTGGCCTTTACGTTTACCCTTGCTGACAGTCACTTACTGTCATGTTGGTGCTATTTTTGCAGTGTCTTCTGTGCTCTGTGCATGCATACACATTGTTATCTGCCCACTACAGAGCTACGTGTATCTATACCTTGATATCTGATGAGGTAAAGTTGATGCTGATGTGTGCTGGGCATATTGACGGCAGCGGCGTTGAACGACGGTTGAAGGTAGACTGTTAGTGACTCAGACTCGGACGTATATAGACCTATTTCACGCCGTCTAGAGGACCCCGCACGACCCCCGCCAGCAGTACTAGTGCGACATGGCAGAGGCAGATGTACGGTCCTGTTGGCGTCTTGAACGACCACCCGCATTGTACGACAGCTGGACTCAATGGCAGCGAGTAATACCCGCTGATTACTGCGCTGAGACGAACTTAGTTCATCATCCTCTATACTGATCTACCACACCAACGTACATTATCAGCATCATCATCAATTTTACCGCGCGATGCACTATAATGCATAGCGCGGTACTGAGACTGCATGTGCTCACTCCGTCCGTCTGTCTGTCTGTGCATGACGTTGGTGGATCAGGATCATATAGGTTGGAAATCTTGGAAACTAATTGCACAGACAATTAGCCCAACATCTTCGCTCTTCGTAGCCCAAAGGCCATCCACCTAATCCCAGGGGAACATTGGGAAATTTGGGGGAGACTAGAGGTGGGGTGGCGTGCTGGAGCACAAAAGCGGCAATATCTCTGAAACGCGTAAAGAGAGAGAAAAGTTACTATGGAGAGCCTATAGGAACTCACCAACGCTCTTTCGAACGGTACTATCCCCGACCCCCTACGGCCTCCCCTTCTCCAAGATTGGGGGTTTAAACCCCAAAACTGCAATCGCTATTATATCAGGAACGGGTAAAGCTACGGACTGCAAATTTGGCCGATAAATTCACAGGTTCCATCCGAATACGAATGTAGCGTGTCATTTCTACGACATGCATAGGGCCTATACTAACG
>Ga0209681_1000489_pt1 | contig 10369 bp, 6 predicted proteins | sample WorMetLIZISLAND2_3_FD_187416 | JGI IMG/M metagenome (GOLD analysis project Ga0209681, IMG submission 187416) | Marine gutless worms symbiont microbial communities from Max Planck institute for Marine Microbiology, Germany - Olavius clavatus LIZARD... ... | reverse complement strand
CGCCGTTACTTTTTCGATGATTTGCCTCAGTGTGAATATCTGGTCATTGCACGACCTTCCTGGCCTGAATCCTGCTTGTTCTTGACGCAAATTTGTGTCCACTGCCTTCCGTATCCTTTCAAGCACGACACAGTAGCTGTAGGAAAGCATAAATCATGTACTGTGTAAATGACTATGATGATGCTGACTAATGAGCTGCATGGATAGTGGATACAACTCTACTTATCTATCCCCAACGGTTCTGTCTTTATCTTTACAATTTTTCAGTTACACTGAGTGCAGATCAAGCTAGTGTGACTAACATGTTTGCATCTCAGTTTTATTATCCACACATAGCACATGCATTCATGTACAACAAGAAATACTTTCGATTGTGACCAATCTAGTGTGTGCTCCTCGTGCGTTATTTTCTTGTCTATTCCTCCAAAGCTGCTCTCTCACACCTAGCCACTATCCCTTGCGAAATGTCTCCAGTCTTCTAACAGTGTCAACACTGAGATATAGCACCCGAGGTCAAAGTATAGCGACCATACATACATGAAGTGGATCGGGTCACCTGTTGCAGAGACGTGGCCATTTGAAATTTTGAAAATTGCTGCCAACTGCCATCTTGGATTTGATCCAAGCAGAAATAGCACCATTCAGTCTGCCGTCTCTGAGAAACCCACCCTAGAACCAAATGCGAAGTGGATCGGGTGACCCATTGCCATGATATGGCCATTTGACATTTCAAAATGGCCGCTATCTTGAATTTGATGCAACCCGAAATGGTGCCGTTCCGTCCGCCAACCTCAAAAAACCCACCCTGAAGCAAAATTTGATCGGATGATGCGCTGCTGAGATATGGCCATTTGAAAGTTTCCAAAATGTGAGGTCGGTCGTCATTATTCATACGTCTTACACTGATGTAATTGTGTGTGATTGACTTAGGTGCATGCTTTTTGGACTGTATCATTTCAACCACTGATGGTTGCATTTCATAACTTTAGTAAATAAATATCCTGCAATTTATGCCCAGAATGCTACAGGAGTCCAAATTAGATCGGCATGGACTGGGAGGGTTGTTGGGTGGTATAGCAGGTGGACGGTCAAACCTGTAGGGGTGGGTTGAGTGGATCGGCGGTGTAGACATCTAAGTCACGTGATCACTTTCTGTGTATCTGGCTCCTCTAATCATGATTGATCATCTGCAGCATAAGATGTTTTGAACTGGTCAGTGATTTCTGTGCTAGTTCATGATATTACTGCACTGACTACTACGTGACCCCACTATTACTGTTACGTGTCCTTGCAGTCCTAGGACTTACGCCACGTTTAAGTACATTCGTTTATCATCATCATCATCATCATCATCATCATCATTTAGATAAAATGAACTGATTTTCGGTCAAAAAGAAAAAAAGGCAAAAACAGTTTATGCCGAAAATGAAAATGGCAAAAACCTTCTAATGTTACAGATGGGCATTTTCTTGTGGAAAATAAATTTGTATTGGCCTTCAGCTGTTATATGCACTTTAAACCATTTCTTGTATTAATCACTGAATGTTGCTAAATGCTTCTAAATTTATGTAATGTAGTAAAGAGAATTGATGTTGTTTGTCAAGTGACAGATTTCATGTCTACAACGTCATACTCAGTTTTGACTATCTCTGTGTAGCGTTTAGTATATTGTGATGCTTATTTGTATCTGCTCATTACTTGCATGAGATCATCAGCCATCCAGAGACACATATTCTCAGTGTGTGAAGGGTGAAGTTGGGAGCCGAGCGAACTTCAGAATCTAACTGAGTTCCTGTAAACCAGTGAGGCCGGTTGAATTTGTGTACATATGAGCATTTGTGAATCTGTATTAGCAGCTGAGGCATTCAGAGACCATTGTGACTCAGTATGGGTGTTGCACTGCATGTATTTCATGTGAGGTGATGTAATGGGAGGTAAGAGAATGTGACGTAACTGTGTCATAATGAAGTGCTGATCGACATTGCAGTGTTGTCATCTGCAACTGACAAGGCTGAGCATGTTGGTAGTGGCAGTGAATTGCTGCTGGAGTCCGTTGATTTGAGTGACAGTGGAACATACATCTGTAATACTAGTAATAGTCATGGATCAACAACTGCACATGCCATTGTCAGAGTCACAGGTCAGAGTCACACTATCACTGGTGCTTTCTGTAGTTTTTTTGTTTAATTAGTCAGGTATAAAACATGAAGAAGTATACGAATGTAGAAATGTAAATTTTATCACACAGTGATGTACAGAGCAAAGCACATTGCTATGTTATCTTAGCGTCCATCTGACTCTGTGAAAACTTATTGTCATACTGTTTTCACCACTTGCTATCCACATGATACCAGTTTTCCCACCGTAATGGAACAGGCTCGTACTCAAAATGCACATGTTTTAACAGTCATTTACCATGTAAACCGTACTAGCCGGTTGCTTCCTTGATTCTCAGTCTTCAGACATCTTTATAGTAGTTGGCCATAAGTTAGTAACCAAGCTGTAAAAATGGCGGTACTTAAAATCAGTGTCCGTGACAAGACAGCTTTTCTTACAGTACCAGATAATTTTTTGGGTCACTTTCGGTATTTAGATTTTTAACCATATCTCTGACGTGTCAGACGACGCAAAGTCTGACATCATTTATGGTTTATTTTTGGCAAAAATAGATGATATCCGTATACGGCTATGGAGCGTCATAAAGTCAGAAGCCAGTGAGTAAATTGTCATAATAAAATTGATTAATGAAGACTGATCACGCTGGTGTCAGAGAATATACAGGAGTGACTCAAGTTTGCAATACATATTACAACAGTGATATCGTAGTTGTAAAATTCTTGAAAATGTACTTCGGAAGAAGGAAAGTTTCATATAAGTGGAAAGATGGAAATGGATGGGTACAAAAGGGTAAAAATGCAGTTTTGGACAGAGTGTATGAGAGGTGTGGACTGAGGAATGTGTGAATGTAGGCACACTTGATTGATTGGATCATAATGTGATAAAGAGATAAGCTTATCAAGTGACTTGACTTTCCCTGAACTGAGATCCACAAAGTTGTAAGATCAGTGTATATGAAACGTTGTTATTTTCTGTAATGTATCGAGTATTTGACTGAGTTTACTTGTAGTTAGCTGTAGTTGATGTAGTGTATCATGCGCTGTTAATTGTAGCACCCACAAGGATAGTACGACCAGTTCCGACTGTATCAGCACTGGAAGGTGCTAGGCTGACTCTGAGCTGCGTGGTAGAGACTGATCCACACTATACAGTTACTCGTCGCTGGTATCATAATTCATCACTAATCAATGTTCACTCTCCCAGCACACGTGCCTTCATGGATGATGATGGCAGCCTTGTTGTTCCATCTCTGTCTAAAGCTGATGCCGGTCTCTATACATGCATGGTTGACTCTGACGGTGGTCAGGATAACAGCTCGGGATGGATCCACATAATTGGTTAGTGTGAACATCCATTGTCATTGACGTGTGCTGCTAAATAATATCGTTTGTTCTGTCTGCCATATTATATTTGTCTGATGATTTCTATAAGCTGTATGAGTGTCACCGTTTTACACAACTTTGCAGTAAGACATATCATCTGCTGTTGTCTGGTCTGCTGTCATGACTGTTAAGTATATTACTGTGCTTTAAACATGGTGTAGTTATAGTTATTCTGTTAGCAGTTAACTGCCACTTGTGTGACCTGTCACTTGTCACCAGATTATTGTCTACTGATGATTTTAATTCAGACTATATGCTTCATTGGTGGGCAGGTGGCTCAGTGGTTAGCATGCTGGCTGTCGATGCAGAATGTGCCGTGTTGGTACCTAGAAAGGTAAAAGTAAAAAGGCTGTCGATTTGTATAGCGCATCTTCATGTACGCCGAAGGCCGGCGGTCAAGCCGGCGGTCCGGCGGTCAAGCCACCTCTAATGCGCTCTCGTCACGGGCCCGGAGCCGCTGGCCACACAAGCCACTGCCCACAGCCTGCACACACAGGCCTGAGTAGCGACCTGACCGTTGGCCAGACAGCACCAGTCCACAGTAGGTCTCCACCTCCGTAACCCATCATTAATGGATTACTACTCATTTAACCAACCCCGGAGGGATAGCAGGCTGAGTCAGCCTTGTTGGCTGACTGATAGCGGACGCTTCACCCACAAAGTGGTTACACGGCCAGCTGTCAGTCTAGCGCAGGGATAGAGAAAGCACACCGGCAGAACCGGCGGTCTAACCACTATGCCACGCCACCAACTTTGTGAGAATCAACTCATCAAATTCGGGGCAGTAAAACAATAAAAGCATTTAGAGACCTTCATGACAGATTGACATGAAAGTACAGAGACCTGCTGCCCGGTTCGGCATGTCACCGAACACTGCCCCTGTGTCCACCCAGCAGTAAATGGGTACCTGGCTAAAGGTGGGGAGTAAAAGCCACCGCATATATAGTTCGAATTAAAATCATCAGTAGACAATGATCTGGTGACAAGTGACAGGTCACACAAGTGGTAATTAACTGCTAACAGAATAACTATAACTACGCCATGTTTAAAGCGCAGTAATATACTTAACAGTCATGATAGCAGACCAGACAACAGCACGTGACATGTCTTATTGCAAAGTGGTTTGGCCACCCACTCCACATGCTGAACCAGCCTATATAGGTGTGGTGCTAACCCATTTGGCCTTAGAGTCCTTGTAAGGACTATGGCTCGCATTTTTGTGTGCTTCATTGTTCATCATTGAAACTAAGTAAACTGTATTTATGTTCGATTCTAATACATAATCCCTTCCAAACATTTTACAGAATATTGAAGTATGATTTTATCCTTTCATTGATGTAAGATGTGAGTTGAACAGCGGTCCAGAATGTTGTTTATTTATAACCTAGACTTTCAACAATGCTATCCATTTACAGACCTGTTGACTTTTCCAAAGTAAAAACAGCTAGCCGCATTGTCATTGTGTGAACTATGAAGTTTGCTTAACAGGCTGTATACCATGGCAGTGGATGTAGTCTTGGTGGCTGCTAGAGAAAACGATGACAGCAGCAGTGTTTGATGCATTGATTTCACGTTGCATTGATCATCAGTCTGAGTTTCAGTGTGTCTTTGACCATTGAGACTTAGTCTTCTGTAAGGAAACATCTTGATCAGGCATTTCACTTCATACTCACTCACAACAGTTTGATGAAATGTATTTATGATGCATGCATGTGTGTGTGTAGAAAAGCCTGCAAGTCCTTGGCTGTTGTCTGTAAGCTTGAGCAGTCAGCGACGGTCAGTTGAAGTGATGTGGTTGGCAGAGTTTGATGACAGAATTAGCCAATTCAACGTCTATGCAAAGCCTGTTATAGAAGGTAATTGGCACTAACTGACAAGCAAACGTTTCATATTTGAAATGAGTATGTGGCTATTTTATAGTCTGTTATTGAGCAATTTAACAAGTGTTCACATGTGATGTTGAATGTTTACCTAATTTATAGCAGTAGCTGGTATTTTGTTTCTGTTAATTCCTTTATGTATTTTTTGTAATCCCATCAAGTAAGTTATCTTTTTTCCATGGTTTGTTGGTTTGTAGGCCTTGGTTTAGATTATTTTGCTCCAGCAAGAATTTATTTTTTACTTTGTTTAACAAATGTTGCAAAATAGGACATTGCCGGTAAATGTAATGTATCCTAGTATTGATAAGTCATAAACACGACATAGCACCAACACTCATCTATACTTACAATTGTGACTATTATCAGACTAGGCACAGTTAAGTGCTTTTTAGTTATTTGTTGTTTTTCTTAATCTGCTAATATTTGTCTGTTGATGCAGGTGTAACTGGTGCAGACTTGCCGCCAGACATCATTAACAGTATTTCAGGTATCAGTTGTTAAGTTGAAGATCCGATTTCTTTTCTCATTCATATTGATAAAGTATATAATATGTGTGTGTATGTGTGCAAGTGTATACCCGTAAGCTGCCGAATTAGCCGCCGGCCGAGAAAAAAATTCGGCTTAGCCGCCGTGGATTTTGCTAAGCCGCCGGCCACCGGCCGAAAAAAAATTCGGCCAAGCCGCCGGTTAGGCGCCGGCTTAGCCGACGACGCTCACCACAAGAGGGTGAATTTGACGTTTTCTGCTGTCGAGAATACTAATAAAATAATGACTAAATGATTATAATTAAATAATAACTAACACAAATGCCAATTTTTACAACTATAACTATAACAAGGAGTCTCCAAACAATTCCTATAACTGAAGCAAATCAATTGTGTAACTAATACATCACAGGTTCTATCCTGTCGCCATCTTCTGCCACTGATTCCAAAACAACAATATCTTTCAGGCAATGTTCACTTATTAATAATTCAGTTTTAACCAAGTCACTGATTCACGAATTTATCCAGCGCCTCTAAAGTTACGACCTAACGGCGCTATGCATAATGCCTATACTTTTGCCCCCCTCCTATGCCCATTGGCTCTGCCTCCACACAGCAAAAAATCCTGTCGCCCATGCTCGATGTGCATGACTTTTTTCTCAATGCGCGTGGGGAGGCCTACTCCATTGGCTCAGAGTTATATGTTCCGTGGCCTAATGTTGATATTAAACAATAATCGTTTATAACTAGGCTATGTGTTTAGATCTCTCAGTTCACACAAAGTTGGCATCAAAACGTTTTGTAACAATTTCTTCAAACCACACATCAATTTAGAATATTTCGTTTTCACTTTCAATGGCGTAGCGTGGGCTATTGGCGCCCGGGCGGACTGCAATTTTGCCGCCCCCAAAAGTCGTGAGATGACGACCCTCCTAATAGCCACCAGGGTGGCCTGCCTCTCCCCCTTCCTTCTCTCGCTGCGTCACTGTTTGTTTTACGCGTCAACTTGAGTTTGGTGAGTTTTGCAACAAATCATTACAGTACTTACAACGATTCTTGGCAGCCTCTATATTATACTCTTCATTACCAGCAAACCTTCACTTATGTAAAATTTGCAAATTTCTGACATTAGACCTATCAGAGTGAACATAAATCGAAAATAAGCTGCGGCTAAGCCGCCAAATTTTTGTTAAGCCGCCGCCGCCGCATAATTTCCGGCTAAGCCGAAAATAAGCCGAAATTTCTGCTAAGTCGGCCGAAATTTACAGCTAAGCCGGCTTACAGGTCTATGCAAGTGTGAGATAGGGAGAGAGACAGACAGACAGAGAGAGAACTTTGTGTGTTATGATTTCAGTTGAAAACCGAAGCAGCTCAATTTTGTACACAGTGCGTGACCTGCAGCCAGGACGTTCTTATCGGTTTCTTGTGACAGCTGAGAATGAAGCTGGTGAGGGTCTGCCAAGTCATCCAAGCGACATACTAACTATACCTGAAGAATGTTTGTATTTATTTTGTTTGTTCAGTCATTTCATACTATAGCTTACTTCACAGTACTTGTATACTGTATAAATGTTGTTGTGTGTTCTTATTCTCAACAAACTCAGTGTGCCATTGCCTCTAGTTGAGTGATGTGGCATGCATCTGAGTTGTCTCTGGTGTAGGTAACAGACTAACAGTGGACCTCTGTGTAGAGGCCGACCGAATTTCATTTTTGTTTTCGGCTCCCGAAAAATGTGTTTTTTTATTTTTCGTCCTTTTATTTTTCCGCGGAAAAGATGCACATATTTTCGGTTTATTTTATTTTTCGGTACAAATATGGCCGTAAAATAACTGAAAACAGTGAGTGCTTTAACTCAGCTGACTCATGAAGGGCCTCATAGTTTAGTCAATTGCAGTCCACATGTACAACTACAGTATGCACTCGGCATCAACATGGGTAGTCTTGGCCCTGTCTGGTCGACATCGCAATCCAGGTTGAAGCAGATGGACTCACATTCCCTGTTGCTTGACATGTGTAAGATTAGTGATAGGCCTACACAGTTAAATGACAGCTGATTGCATAAGTCATGCTGTTCTTGATAGTTCAGTGTGAAATGTATTTTTTGTTTTCGTTTACGGCCGAAAATGGCGTCGTTTTCGTTTTCATTTATTTTTCGGCCGAAAAAGTAAATTTGTTTTCCGGCTCTTTTTTATTTTATGGCCGAAAAAGTAAAATCCATTTTCGTTCGGCCTCTACCTCTGTGTGGTACTGTGATATACATACTTATTAATTGTTACTATAATGTTATGCTTTGCAATAGCCAACCTCTAGGATTGGAATTATTACTTATGTCTGTTGACCTGTAAGTATCTGCATGGTATAGCCCCGGAGTACATTTTAAGGCTCTGCATGCTACTGACTGCAGTCACGGTTAATTCACAATTCTACCCAACTCCGTCCCTCCCGTCCAGTAGACATCATCTGAGCTGTGATGATTGTCTGGAGGATAAGAGGGAATATTATCACAGCTGCTCAGTGCTGTACTGTGTGCCACAGTTGTACACAGTCACGAGTACACATGAACAGTTCTTACTGGTGTACTAGGGCCTGCTGAGTGCTGATTTAGGTTTACACTTTTAGTTTAGGGGTTTTGTGTGCTTTTCTTGTCTAGGGCCAGTTTGTTTATTTTGTGTTTTTGTTGTATTTTCTGTTATTGTTTTCAGTTGTCAGTGCCAGTGCAAGTTATTGCCTGGAAAGACTCGTCTCCGAAATGACCTAATGTGTGTTGTGTGATACATTAAACTCCACTGACTAAGTCGCAACTTCACTCAGCTCGCTGATGATGACACCAGAGCCATGGTAGTTTGGCTCAGCTGCATTGAATGCTCTCCCGCCTTGACTCCATAACCAAGATCTGTGGCTGAACTGTTTTAACAAATCACTGAAAGCTGTGCTGTTTTTGTAGCTATTGGTTGTCACCACATGCACCTTAGTAGTAGGGGAAGGGAGTTGTATTTGTACCGAGTCATAATTTTCCTTTTTTTATATATATTTTAATTTCTCTTTTGTGTTGTACTTTGTGTACGATTTTAATAATAAACAAACATTTAGTGCCCTTCGTGCGTGAAACCGGACCTGAAGGACATCACGTTGTCAGTCATCAAAACAGCTTGAACATTTTTGAATTATCAGTTTATTATTATTTTTATAATAGGTAAGTATAATCATAAGGGAGTTCAAAAATTTAATAGTAAATGAAATAGGTATGATCTTCAGTCTGTGTAGTCAGTAGGTGACAAACTGTCATGTTGGAGGACAGCATTGATGTGCTGCACCATTACTGAGATACTGTGATAGTGTAATTATTATTATTGTTAAATGTTTGATTGTTAGGTGACTGTTGTGTTATATTTTACTTCTGGTGCATATAGTAGCATGTCATGTTGGCACAAGGTGCTGTTGTGATATAAAGGCGGTATGCTGTGTCGTAGGTCCTGCTGGTGCTCCACGTGATGTACAGATTGTATCAAATGGAAGCTCAGCTGCAGCTGTTTGTTGGCAGCTACCAAACAGATCAGAGTGGAATGGTTACCTGCGAGGATGTGTGGTCCACTATCGTTCACTGAAGCCTACCATGTCACCATTTACTGCAGTGAACATGACTGACATTACACAGCCGTGCATTGTCATTGATGAACTGCAGCCGAGTGGAGAGTATGAAGTGTCCATTTCGTGCTTCAATGCGGCATGTCTTGGCCCATTTAGTGACGGACTGCAGTTCACTGTTAATGATGACGTACTTGAGACACCACCGACCAGTGTATCAGCTGTGCCAGTTAACTCAACTAGCATTCAAGTCTCCTTTCTGCCACCGCAGTTCACTGAACGTTCAGATCTCTACTATGTGATTACAGCGACTAGAACTGTTACAAGTAATGTCACGTCACAAGTCATAGATGATGAGAGGATCTCTGCTGGTACTGTAGCCGTGCATGGCAGGTTGTTCAATGATAGTAAACACAGTGATTACGTTGATGGTCTCGACAAATTCTCTGAGTATTATGTGACGGTTCAATGTGTGACTGATAATGCTGCTGGGCCAGTCAGTTCAGCTGTCACTGTTCGCACTCTTGACGACGGTATGTACGTCCTACCTCTTCACATTTTGCATGAACAGAAATTTGCATAAAAGTTCTTTACATGCTGCAAAGTTTAAAGATTTATTGATGAGCAAAATTTCTTAAGTAATCATTCTAAACTAGATTTTTCTCTGTGATAGACGTGTTCAACAAATCAGACTGATGACGTCTTGTTACTTAGTGTCAGTTGGCTCTTGGTCTGGAAGCGTTGGTTTCATGTTAGAATGTTGTAAGAGGCAAATAAACCTGGTTTAGTATGGTTTGCTAAACTTTATTACTATGCGATGCTAAGCAGTGTGCGGTTATGCCATGCTAAGTTGTTTGTCTGTCTGTCCGTCCATCTGTGGCATTCAGGTATGCTGATCACATAGGTTGGAATATTTGG
>Ga0209681_1000487_pt1 | contig 10373 bp, 4 predicted proteins | sample WorMetLIZISLAND2_3_FD_187416 | JGI IMG/M metagenome (GOLD analysis project Ga0209681, IMG submission 187416) | Marine gutless worms symbiont microbial communities from Max Planck institute for Marine Microbiology, Germany - Olavius clavatus LIZARD... ... | reverse complement strand
GGTGACGGACTGACGGCGTCCCGGCGGTCGGGCGTCCCGGCGTCTGACATGCTAATTAGTAATTACTCATAATCGGTCGAGAGGGTCCACTTAGTACGACGCCAGGCCGGCGTGCTGTACTGTCCCGGCTCTTTTTAGTGAGACCCCCCGGAAAACTGTACCCGGGAATCGCTATTTTCCGTGAAGTCTATTTTTGTCTCTACTTGTATTTCTGGTTAGGGTTAGGATTAGGGTCAGGGGAGGGTTATTCACAGAAAATAGCCAAAATGTACTTGAATATTCCGTGAATTTTCACGGAAGATAACATTTTTCAACAATAATCATTCAACAACAAGCTAAGCAGCAGCCACACCCACCGCCAACGCATCTTGGAAGCTGATCATTTAACTTCTTTCGAACGTTTTCACAAATTTGTCGCAGATCATCTTCGCGACTTTCAAACAGCTCCGAGGACATATTTACCGCTGTCAGTTACATTAACATCGCAATAAACAACATTTTCATTGGTACTTTCATTGCTTATGATTACTAGCAAAGAATAAATATACATCCCGTGACATAGCTCAGAGTAAATTCCAAAATGGACCGGATCACATTCTGAGCCACAACCACACGTCTCAGTCTCCCAGACCAATACTGTCGCCTATACAGTATTTGGTCAGACTCATATCGGCCTCACAGTCACCACAGCTCGGTTGGCCTGTTCTTCGCCATAAATTGAATAGGCCTAACCAGAGAATGCACTAAATTTTACATGAATTCAAAACTTGCAAACCTAAAGTTACCGCGGTATCTTTAAACGTTTTGTGAAAGAGGATTGGCCTAAAGCGCGCATTTCTTCCCTACCGTAGCGGTGGCACCATGGCAGTAAAAAGTAGGACGCCTAGGCACAGGGATGACAAGGCTGAGTTGGCCGCCTGAGTGGCTTTGTGAAATGCCAAGACAGTCACTGAGATGGCTCGGCGTAGTGCAACTTTGTTGATGCATCTAACGATGTGACACTGTAAGTTGAAACACTGTAGCTTATTATTTAAAGCCAAACCTGAAACCGCTACCTGAAGAAGAAACAAGAAAGCCGTGATATCGCAGGGAGAACCGCGCGATGCCACTATAAATTTCGATGCGCATCAAATTTTGCAATGGCATAGTGCAGTTTCCCTGCCACAGCACGGCTTTCTTGATAGGCTTAGGTCTTTTTTTGCAGATCGGCTGCAGTAAATCATCTGTCAAAAAGTGATAGGTAGGCTACTAGAAAGAACCAAACAGATCGCACACCGGGTACTTAACGCAGACAAGTAATCACCTGATCACTCTCAGTTACAATACCGTCATCATCACCGCAGCGTAATGGTAGTAATAAACAGAACGGGTAAAGCTATAGCTGTGAGAACGCACGTGTGTTACTGCTTTTTGTTAGACAGTCACGCTGCAGACTCAGACAAAGCGCGCACGGTATAGGTAAATCGGACGACCACGCTCACCAACTCTGTTAGCAAGCAACGCGTGAATTATTTCACACTCACAAGGTAACCAGAATTTAACGCGAAATAGCCATTCGGGGTCATTCAAGGTCCTCTCGAGAGGATGTATATCCTGTACATATATATAGCCTATCATAGATATCCTAGCTGTCAAATAGCCAGCGAAAACGATGAAAATTACGGTCTGGGCAGGGACAACCAAGCACGTCGTTTAACACTTCCTCGGTCCTCCTGAGGAGTGAGGAACCCCAGGAAATATCCGCATAACCTTATACTTTTTAGAAACTAGAATCATCGGCTTATATTCTGCCGCTGATGGTACGGATCTGTCTTCATTCATTTGGATGACCCTGAACGACCGATACGTATTCTTGCGGAAAAAATCGTTTTACGGAGCCCACCAGAAAAATTTGAATGAAGATAGACTCGCACTATCAGCGACAGCTAGTAGTCGAATGATTCTAATTTCTAAAAATAGGCCCATAATTTGTGCAAATATTCGCATTGGTTCCTTAAACAGGGGGTGCCAAATGACAGTGGGGTTCTCTGAGACGGAGATGCTCAGGACTTCCCTTCGAAATTTTCGACTCTAAAGCCAATATTGCTATACAACAAGAAAGCAGAGCTACCGCAAAGATGACCGCGCGATGCGCCCTATATATGGGTGTCCTGTATGCCCACGGCTACACTTTTGCCGAAAATTTTAATTGGCTTTTGTTCCGAGCGATCCTATGAATGTGCGTACAAAATTTGAAGTTCGTAGCTTTACCCATTCCTGAGATAATACCGGGTACTCAAAAAATTGGGCAGTCCCTGGATACGCCCACGTTCCATTTTCTCCAAAATTTTTAATGGGCTTTGTTCGGATGGACCCTATAAATATATCTGCCAAATTTGAAGTTCGTAGTTTTACCCGTTCCTGAGATAATAAGGGTGCTCAAAAAATGGGCAGTCAATTGGATAAGCCCACACTCCCTTTTCTCCTAAATTTTTAATGGACTTTTGTTCGGATGGACCCTGTGAATGTATCGGCCAAATTTGCAGTCCGTAGATTTACCCGTTCTCGAGATAATAGGGATTCCAATTTTGGGTTGGGGTTGTGAATACCCAATCTTGGGGAAGGGGAGACCGTAGGGTCGGGATGGTACCGTTCGAAAGAGCGTTGGGGAGTTCATATATGCCCTCTATTGTAACTTTTCACCTATCTTTATGCGTTTCAGAAATATTTCCGCTTTTTTTCTCCATGCAGCGCGCCACTTTTCCCCACCCCACCTCTAGTCTCCCCAAATTTCCCCATATTCCCCTGGGAGTAGGTGGATAACCTTTGGGCTACGAAGAGCGAATATGTTGGGCCAATTGTCCGTGCAATTAGTTTCCAAGATTTCCAACCTATGTGACCCTGATCCATAACGTTACAGACGGACAGACGACATGCAATCTCAATGCCGCGCTCTGCACTATAGTGCATCGCGCGGTAATAATATGCAATCTATCGTCGGCTTTTCAGTGATCCAAAAATGCGAGACCTTAAATGACCTCTAAACATGATTCAAGGTGTTTTGTGCCAGATGCGTTCGTGTCGACAAGGTTGCCGTGTTTAACGTACGTAAACATTCCGTTTTCGACTTATTGCAAAATTCGATACGTATCAAAATTTACAGCGGCATCACGTGTTCTCCCTGCGATAGCACGGCTTTCTTGTTTTTTTGCAAGTTTCCAGTTCTTGTTAGGAAATTCCTTTAGCAGTCTTCTAGCAGAAAATCTTTTACATTCCCACAGGTTTTTTTAAAAACTTTTTGATCAACAAACTCAACAAATGTTTAAGTGCACGTATAAGTTGAAGTAAACTCTTGTGACGTGCGATGTGATAAAGTTATAACGACATCAACTGATTACGAACACTAAGTAAGTAAATCGCAGAGTATTCATTTCTCTTTACATTGGTAGTTTTACAAGAAGTCTACTAAAAATTCGTCAAAAAACATGGAAATTATAGTCCAAAATAAAGTGATGCGCTTTTATATTGCTCACGGTGTGTGTTACATCTTCAGCTGTAGACAGACAGCATACCGGTAGATTAAATGTTTGCGAATATATAATTCTGTTCAATGACAGACAGTATAAAAGAGGTTTATGGCTTCTGTTTTAAATTACCTGACAATTATAGCGGAAATCATTTTGCGTCGAACAAACAGCAATAATTGAATTCGCGCGTAATTTACAAAAATACAGCAGCAAATTCTTTACACAACAATAGCTAACACACAAATGTATATACACTGGAATTGGAATTCGTTTAGAGGCGATGTATTGTTAATGCTGGCCTATAAGTCACTAGGCTCTACAACACTGTCATGATCGAGTTATCAGCGGTTTGTATAACGCGCACAATAATCGCTCGGGCGCTAAGCATCACACACGATCGACATCTATCCATTCACAGTTCTATCATAAAATATCCTCGACTACAAACATTTACATTGTATATTGGTAAGACAACACCTCATCGGGCGACACTTAATCGCGCGACAGTTAAACGGCGACAGTTCACCGTGCGACAATTAAAATAAACGCAGCGACAGTTAAAACCGGGCGACACTTAATGTGGCACAAACGCAGTGAACATGTTGACAATTATTGACAACCTATTATTCGCAACAAACTCAACACAAAATTAGTTATTGTAAACTGTTCACGTGGTGTTTATATAGTGCATAATTATTTCTTAGAGTTAGAATGTCGCCCGGTAAATTGTCACCGTTTAACTGTCGCACGATTAAGTGTTGCCCGATGAAGTGTCTCTAAACCCCTATAGTCCCCCATATTATTATTATTATTATTATTATTATTGTGTGCGTGCGTGTGTTCTATTCTACTGTTCAGGTGTTTGGTACTTTCTCTACTGTTTAATGTAATTGCGCAATGAAAACAAGTCAAGTGCATAACAATTTGATTGCGCGTTTAAGTTAAAATAAAAATACTTGTCCACATAGTGTTGATGGAATGTTACACTTGGTAGCAACAAGACAAACTGTTTTCGTGTTATACTGGTGAACACTGCCACGATTTGCATACGATTTCTGAATACCGCATATTTGTACATGTGGTATTCAGGAAAATATGTAGTTGGTGGTGTTATGGCGCTGACAGACAGAGTTCTTTCTGTGTCGGTTACTGTCTCGTCTAGCACGACTTTGAGTCGCTTGTATACTCCATCGACAACGGTTTGTCGTCTGATAACTTTTCAGCCGACGACTCTAAAGACAGCCGACTGAACACTTGAGATTTCTGAATTCCTGCAAAACAAGTTAAAACAACGTAACAACATACACACTGCATCAAATAAGCAGCATCATTATTATTTTCTAAAGAGGTGCGTAAATATTACACTTCGACTGAGGCTGACCTCGGGAACAAACCACCAGGAGAAGATAAAGGTCGAAAACTCGAAAGTATTCGTGTGAGAAATGCAGGCGCACTATTCAACGTATAATGTGAAATTGTATCGGCATGTTATGCACTCACCGAGCAACCATGGTGCACAAGAACCTTCGATTCCATTCTTGGCCGACTTGACAATGATGTCTGGAAGTGGTAGCGAGTGTCGTACCATGGCGCCGTACAGTCCGTACTCTGCCATGATGGTCGACTTGCCCCACGTCTTCTCTGTCTTGCGCCACTTGGCCCGTCTGTTCTGGAACCACACCTATATACAGTACAATTATAACCAATCTATTATTTTGTCATGTAATTAAACCGGCGCTGATTTGCCAGGTCTCGACTCTCGAGTAAACCGATTTTGTGGGACATTGAACAACCGAAATAACAGTCTTGAGTCGTACCTGTATTCTGTCTTCAGGTAAGCTGGTTTTGATTGACAACATTTCGCGCTGGTTAATGTCCGGATAGTGAGACTCTAGAAATACTTTCTCGAGTTCTTCTTGCTGGCAACTTGTAAAGATGGTTCTACAAGCAAACAGTTTTCGTTGATGACTGTACGAATACGCTGTTCGCGGTAAATGCTATCATACAATCAATACTGCCCATCAATACTACTTACTTACTTATTTTTTTATCAATCAATAATAATGTCGACCTATACGGCGCCTCTTCAATAAGTTCTGAAAGGTGCCTGCTACGAGAACGCATGCTTGAAGAGCAACGTCTTAATGCTAGATTTGAATCTGAGTCTGCATGGTAATGTTATTGCCTTTCACAACGTTGGTACCAATGAGCAACTGCGAGTCTGCGCCGACAAACACGTGCACCTGACACATCGTGTTCAGTCCGCACATGCAATGATGTGCTGTTGACCGTTCCAACAGAGTGGGCTGTGACAAGGACATCGTTACGTTCTGGTCACTATGGTCTTTGCGACTGACCTTGGATGTCGTTTAAGGTCATTCAAGGTCAAAAATAGGCCTATTCAATGAAGAGAAAGTTCAATACGTAGTGCACGAGGACACTGTACGCACACATAACGTGAGAAACTTTGGACATTTCATGTAAGAACATTTCTGAATGGCATGGGGCGTCGCGTGGTTTAAGCGAGACGATCCTCAGTGAAGCGCATCAGCATCGTCGCAGTAAACTGCGAAAACTAACTGAGTGTGTGTAAACTGAGTCATGCAGCTGGAAATGCATGTGTACGTTAAATGATCGAGCTGCATGGAAATGTGTATACGCTAAAAGGAGTGACCACAACATATAACATCAACCTTGGTCATAATCTCAATGGAATAGTGTATAAAGAAGAAATATACGAATGAAACTCGCGTAAACCTGTGACGCCGCTTCTTTTTCTTCTTTTTTGCGAAGTTGCTGTGTTCGTTCACGTGACCAAGCTGCTCGAACGTTGAGGACAGACTCAGACTGTCATTCGCTGCACACCCACACACACACATATCCGGCTAAAATTTAATATGTTGCTTCGCGCCTTTTCACGGATGCCTCGTGGACTCGGGGTTTATAAATATACCTAACTACAGTTGCAAGATTCAGCTGCAAAATAACCAAGATAACATTCTGGTGTTCACCGTACGTTATCCTGACTTGCAGTTATCAGAAGGTCGCGTGAGGTGGCTATCATTCAACTGCAAAATCTACTAACCATCGGCAACGCTTTTCAGCAACTATTTCCACAGTCTTAATTACTTATGCCGCAGTGGCGTCGTGACAGGGGAAGGGGATAGGGGGCATCTGCCCAGTCTAAATTTTAGCCTGTCGGGAAATGTTCTTCTTGTCGGAAAATTTTCTTAGGAAAAGTATCGACGGACAAGAAGGGATTTTCACCCTCAAATTCAGAAAATCTGGCTAGACTGAGTGAGAACACCAAAGTTGTAACTGCATGAGTGCATTTTGAACTGCAATCACTTTATGGGGACAGATTATAGGCGTACTGTGTGCCAGTGTGTGGTAAGCGTAGGCCTGTATACGTGTGTGACCCTAAACATTTCAGTTTGGTCTCGACAGCTGTTCTTATTCATCGATATAAGCTATAATCCTAGCTAATTATAGCCTATTTCTGAAACAGTATTGTTTACAAAGGTATAACATGCTGAAGGTCCCTCATTAACAAGAAGCTCAGCTACCGCAGAGCAACAGCGTGTCAGCTGTGCATGTCTATTTAGGCTGGCTAACTGATCGTGCAATGCACTGAACACTTCAGAATCGCAGATGTTGTACAACTAGACTATAGTCAAATCATATCGACAGTATCAGCTAAAGCATCCGACATATTATTATGCGGCCGATGATGTTTTCTAACATTACGTACCCTCATACGTCTTTAAAAGTTGTCTGTATTTGTGTCATTAGAAAGCCGTTAAGAGCTTTCATAATTACAAAAGGCCACACATCTCACGATATCTGCGAAATGACGATGCGTTAACTGAATAAAATACCAATTTTTGCGGCTCTACTCCGGTTCGGCGCCTCCTATGCAGTAAACCCCGCGAAAATTCTTACAGACCTCTTTTGCCACATTTTTGTTGCTGACAGATAAGGTCCGTGTTCATTCAGTCACGCATGGTCAGCTTTGAAAGCCGCAACATACGTACGTCGGGCGTGTCATCCGCAATCGCAAATCGCACTTTTAGATAAATCGGGCACTCAACGTCAACGTCGTTGAAGGTCATCCTTATTGGTGTCAGCAGATGTCCAGACCGCGGGTTGTTGTCATAATGTACAACACTGTCCAACTTATTTCCTAAACTTACGAAAATATAGCATCGAGAAAACTGCAACTTCGTCCATTTTAACCACTCCACTCCAGTTTGACAGTTATCTGAGAAACGCTGTCGAATAGGCCCTATCTACATGAGAAATAATTTTTATTTCTAGAAACTAGAGTCATTGACCTACATTTCTACCACTCACAGTACGGGTCTGTATTTGCTACTTTTCACGCAATTATTTTTGAAAAAAAAATCAAACGCTCCGAATCCACAAATACTGGCCGAAAACGGATTTTGACATGAAATAACCACTCAAGGTCATTCTAAGTCATTCATTTGGCAATCATTCAATTACAGACGGACAATTAAGGGGCAGCATATCGCCATATAATATTGCTGGCCTTATCTCTAAAGTTTCCGAAGAAGTAGCCACCTAAATCGCCAAATTGCCCTTGACGACAACCCCACCATCATATGACGCCCCCGCCCAGAGGACTACCCCCGCAAATATCCGCATGCACCTTCTATTTCCAGAAACTAGAGTCATTGGCCTACATTTTCGCCTGTGATAGTGTGGGTCTATCTTCATTCAAATTTGTGCACTGGGCTCCGAAATACACATCTTTTCTGCAACAGAGTGCGTATCGGCCGTTCAAGGTCGGTCAAGGTCATCCAAGGTCGATAATTTTGGTACCAATCGAAAGCGCGTATGCGACGTTCTATTAATCCGTCATTTTGATGGTCCTTTTGCACGGTTTCTGAGATACGGCGACTTGTCGGCAGAAAACTGTGTATTGTTCCTACCTCTCTCTCATTCGGCGCCCCTGCTGCCTATGTTCCCATTGGAATTTCGCGGTGAAGTGAAGTTAACCGTGAGAAAACTAGAGTCAGGGGGCTATCCTCCAGTGAAGACCGCATGATGAGCTTGAGTTATTTTGACGTGACAAGATATATAGACGGACGGACAGACAGACGCACAGAAGTAAGTAAAAGTAAGTAAAACGTAGTGCGGCAACAGAATTTAGGTGCGGTGCAAGACTTTATTTTACCGTATTCTGCAGTTTATCTACGAATCCAAAAGTGAAATAATTATTGAAATCGGTCCACATTTGCCAAAGTTATCGTAAAAATAAAAGTGGCACCATTTTTTATGGTCCACGGTGTATATAGCGCATCTCATTATAAAAAAAATAACTTCTAATGCAGACAGACGTATTCTATCATAACTAATACAGCGCTCTGCATGGCAAGCTGCTGACGCGCTGTAAAAATGCACGCAAATCGATTCGTTGTCGCGGCGTCATATCGTAGTTGTTAACACGGCTTGGGAGACTGACTGACTGTGCTGACTATAGAGTAGCAGCACTCACTGTGTTTCCACGCTGCTGTCGACTGTCGTCAGCCGCTCACCACGCTGCCATTTTCGTTCGTTCATTCCTCGACTGTCGCTCATCGAGGCCCTACAGCGGTAATTTGACGGCGCACTTATACAGCTAGGCGTTGACACGTCGCCGGTCAAGTCGGTTTAATGGGTGGCGCTGTCGGTCGTAGCCGAGCTAAGTGGCTCAATCTGGCACTACACGCTGACCAGGTGCTCGCTCGTCTGAGCGTCATTAGATGTGCGATTGTTTCAGCAGACCCACTGAGACCAGCCAGCCAACCAAGAAGTTCACCGAGCACTTGACTTGTCCGACCAGTCACGTGATCACTCCGTTGAGCCTCTCTGTATCAACTGCGTCTAGTCCAAGTCCAACATTGCAATTATTTGCAAATCATTTAAGCTGATTATTCCTCAGATCACCGCCGGAAACACGGTGGGCAGAAACAATGATGCGCCTCGACTTCATTATGGTCGCTCTGTGTATTTAGAGAAGAGACCACTATATTAATGTCTAGTTGTTATCTTAATAAGCTTTCTTCGAGTACTTTGAACCGACATCTTTATTTTTTAAAATTTTCCTGCGCGATATACCTTTATCGGCATTAGAACTGATTTTTCAGTGTCCTCTAAAATTAGGTGCAATAAAAAAGTTTTTGGTGGACTTTTTTCAGACCGTACATTACAATTTTGGCGATGTTGTTTGGTAAAATGGGAAATTTTATAGATAACAATCTCCCCAAAATTTCCCCGTGTTCCCCAGGGAGTAGGTGGATGGCCTTTGGGCTACGAAGAGCGAAGCCTGCGAAGGTGTTGTGCTAATAATGTCCGTACAAGTTTCCAAGATTTCCAACCGACGTTGTCCAGGTCTGGTCCACCAACGTCACAGACAGACGGACAGACGGACGGACGACATGCAATCTCAATACCGCGCTTTGCAATAAAGTGCATCGCGCTGTAAAAATAGTGTCGAACACCGACGATCGAACATTCGCTATCTAGGCCTATATCGTGTCCGAAAAAAAACAGTCTACAGTTTTTCTGCATAACTTCAACAAATTTCAAGGCTGGAAAAACCTAGGTTTTTGGAAAAAGTTTGTAGGTTTTTAACTTTTTAGGTTGTTAGGTTTTTAAGTTTTAGGTTTTTAGGTTTTTTTAGATTTCAGTGTACAAATAAGGCCGGACACAAAATTTCTATACACTATTCTCTCTGTCATCGTTTTTTTGTAAATTATAAATTTATAACAAATCTCATAAATCACGATTAAAATATGAAAGTAAATATGATCTGTATAAAATTTGACCAAAAAAATTAATAAAACCTAAAAACCTAAATTT
>Ga0209681_1000486_pt1 | contig 10379 bp, 4 predicted proteins | sample WorMetLIZISLAND2_3_FD_187416 | JGI IMG/M metagenome (GOLD analysis project Ga0209681, IMG submission 187416) | Marine gutless worms symbiont microbial communities from Max Planck institute for Marine Microbiology, Germany - Olavius clavatus LIZARD... ... | reverse complement strand
GTCTTAAATCTTACCTTTTTGCTTCTGCTTATCACGTCTAGTCACTCACACGCCAGCGCCTCAGATTCGACCTCGACTATTGGCGCTATATAAATTTTTTATTGACATTGACATTGACATTGACATTGTGCCAAAAATATGAAAATTGGCCGACAGTAGACAAAGTTATTGCAAAAATTATCAGGCTTACTTTTTTTGGCCCACCCTGTATAATGTTACTTGCAATGTTAGTTACTGATATTGAATTTCAGAGACAAATGCTGCTCAGTAAGCAAGCAAGCAAGCAAGAACGATTAAAGTGTCCAAAGTAACTAAACGTCACTGCGCAGGCACTGTACAATCACAAGGGGGAAGGGTACGAAATGTTAAACAGGTGGGTTTTGAGTCGCGACCGGAAGACAGCTACGGAAGGTGCAGACGTGACATGATCGTGACAATTCTGTCACAGTAGTAAGGATCTGATGGGTCATTATCATTTGTGTCTTGTGCATAGTTTTTTTTGCTAAAAAGCCATTTATTGTACACTTGGTACATACATAGTCTGTAGAGGCAAACATGTGATCACTCAATTGAATCTTTGCATACTTCTTTGATTACTGCATATCTTCCGTGATTTTCTGAATCTGTTGCAGTTATTTTGAAACAGCTTTTTCTGCCAGCTCCAGTTATTAATATTTCTATCACAGCACATTACATGTGCTGTGCACACAAGTATTTGTACCCAGTCTAGTTTACCTTCACACCAAAATATCAAAACTATAATTTTGCCAGAAGTATGTTTTTATACTGTTTTGCTCATTTAATTGAGATATCACACTTCAAACTTTAAACTGCTTTGACTTCTTATCAAAAATAAATACTTTACTGCAGTTTATGTTGTATGGCCAAAATCTCTATTAATCTCTTACACTGTTCTTAAGACTTGTTAAAATTATAGTGCTACAATTTTCCTAGAGTGGTGTTATGTCACGCCCAATATTTGTTTTCTGAGTTCTAACTTGCGAACTAAAGAATAATAATGGAATTGAGCCATTTATTGGACTGTTTTAGGTGATTGAGAAAACTGGGTTTAATGGTGGTATCAAAGAATTCATAAAGAAGTTGCGTACGGATGACAGATTTTATTTCAAAACTGAGGTATTTCATTTAGCAGCTTTGTCATACAGTAGTTTGTTTGTTTTCTCAGTGTTACTAACTTCCGTGTGTAATTGCATGTATTGCAGAGCAGTACTGCATTCATATTGTTTATGAACTAATTGCTTGCAGTATTTGACAACTGATAGACTTCTGATTTTTTGTTATGATTATCTTTGCACGATTTTTGAGTACTGGGAATGTGAAAGCTGATGGTTTTTGTTTGGATTATGTAGCTTTGTTGTTATGAAAGTTTTCAATAGTTTTGTTTTTGTTACATTAGTGGACTAAATGGTGTGCTTAGGATGCATGTTTGGAACACTATCGTCATGTATGCTACGATGTTATTCGGCCGATGTTGTCTCGTCTTTTTCACAAAATTCCACAGTCTAAGCTGATGTGAGTAATTGAGTAATCTTCTATGCTGCTGTGATTATGTATGATGAGGTTGGTTTTGATTCTTGTAAGTTTGGAAGTAAGTTATGAAATTTATATAGTTACAGAGTTCAGGCCCTTTCTCTGTAATGTATGTATTAATGTTACTGACACTAGTACTACTACAGCTGGTGTTATTGAAATTTTTTTGAGAATGGTGAAATAATAACATCATGTAGAGAGAGAATGATGTCTGCTGTGGGATGTATATTGAGCTTACAGCATTGAACAAGTGCAGCAGAGCACATTTCACTGTGAGAACATTCTGTGAGAAAATAAGTGACAGTTTCAGGCTTACTGCAAGAGTGTCTAAGGCATCCAGGTGTCTCTACCAATCTGGTGGAAATAATCGTTTAAGTAGTAGTACATGCCTTGATGGCATCACTTATAACAAGTTCTCTGTGCCAAGAAAAAAATGAGTCATTGTCTGCGTTACGAGATGATACAGACAATACAATAAAAAACATTTGTATCACGCACAGTGGTCGACTGTTGGGTCGAATCTGAGGCGCAGGCAGCCGCCTGGTCAGCAGAGGTGGTTATGTGTTGCGGGTGGTAAGGTGTACTTTTGATGATGGAATACTGGCCTGTGAGATGTTTGCACATGTTATTGAAGTGTGAAGTTTTACAGTTAGAAGCATTGCTGTATATGTTGCAGTGTGGAACCATCTCTACCTGGCAAGTCATTTGGTTCAATGGGATATTACTATGCCGGAACATTGGATGGCTCCCGACCCGGTGTCTACTACATCAACTTGAACAACCTGAGAAATCAGTACGAGATGGTTGCTGCTGACATTGTGACAATTTTTTGCATGCATTTGCAGTTTTAAGTGCATTGCATTAACCTTGAACTTCTGTGTCTTCACCCTTGTAAACAGTGATGTTGTTATGTATTTGTTGTCATTTTGGTTTTAACCCTGGTTGCTGAATGAAAATTATGTATGTATTTGTACAGTCCGACATATGGTGTCCGAGCATTGTCACTGCATGAAGGTGAACCAGGACATCATTTTCAGGTTTGCTCGGCAACATTATTTCTGATGTCTTCAAGCAATAATAAACGACAATTCATTTCCTTCCATGGAGTTTTCTTGCCAGTTAACTCTACAGTGTATTAACACTATTGATACACAGCAGGATGAGCATCCTACCTGTGAAAAGTCCTGCTCCGACAATTATCAGAACTTCGTTTTTTCCAACTATCCACACATACACCATTTTAACGGCCATTTTCTGGGCAATCTTGATTTACCCAGTTCCCTCTTGATTTGACGTGGAGTGACTGCAGAAAAGTTTGCCAGTTAAATAAGACTTGAAGTTGAAAGTAATAGCACTGCTGTGTTTCTTTTGTAGATTGTAATTTTAACCATAATGGTTGGTCAGTTTAGTTTGATATTGAGAACAACCCTTTCACTTATTCATTCATGTAGGGCAGTTAATTAGCTGAAGTTAGATGTGTATAATATGTATGTATTTGTACAGTCAACAGTCCGTAATAGCCTTCAGTGCTTTGATACTGTAGGTGAGCAACAGGACGGGCATCCAGCCTGTAAACGTACTGCCACAACAATCCCCAAAAGTTTACTTTTGGCACCTGCCTAACCTGTAGTTCTGCAGAAAATGGGCCGGGTAAACAAAAATTAGGTAGAGTCCGACATACATGTATGGTGTCCGAGCATTGTCGTATGTGACGAGCAACATTAATTAAAATTTTTAGCTGTGTGCATTGAAGTGATAGATGACATTAATTTTAACGATAAATAAGCTTAATCTGTAAATAAGACTACACCAGTTTATGCTTGTGACAGAATTAGGTATGCATGAGTGTATTGTGATGGTTTAAATGACTGTGATCTAGGGAATGTATGCCATCGAAAGTAAAGACGTGCCACGTTTCAGGCGCTTCATGGATGATATGTATTATAGCCAAGCTCCTAGCAAGTTCCCTATATACACTGCCTACTGTGAGGTTTGTCCTGTTTATTTAAGTGGATTAAACTTGGGTAACTAGTTACTTACTATTTTTTACAGACATTTAATTCAAAAATATTACTGACAAACTTGTATTCATTTACTACTAACTTCTGTGTTGTTGCAATACATATACTATAGTTTACATTACAGCCATATTTGTGTGCGGTTGTACATCTAATTATGTTTCACTTTGGCATGCATTTATATAGTGCTGCTGTTATTTTATGGTACATGTATTATTGTGCTGTTTGAATAATGAGTTTACTTCTGTATAGAAATGCTTGACATTTACTTGTGTGTAGGGTTGGGGCTTGTACTGTGAATATCTCGGCTATGAACTTGGAGTGTATGAAGATGCTTACGATGAGTAAATGAGCTGTTTTTTGAGTTGCCACGTAATTTAATAATGCCACAGATTTTTACTAGGGAGGTGGCTAGAATGCTGAATGGGTGGAATGCAGAACACATCTGGCAGAATGCCGATGTGCTGAATGCAGACAGTAGCAGCACTTGTTTTTGGACAGAATACCAACTCAGAGCATGAGCAGGAATCAAACTGTACTCGCTATAGTGTACATCAAATATCTCACTACAGGGAAAGTCAAATATCTGCATTAGGTTGCCAAACTTGGCATCCAAGATTATACTGCTCTAGATACTTAAGCTATCGAGTTCATAAGTTGTCAACCAACAGCATGATAAGCTGCTCATCCCAGTCTTACAGTGACAGTTGTTGCATAGCATTCCTCCATCATAACTGTATGGATAAACTTAAACTCTCATCTCTGGCTGGGAATGCAATTGATATTTATGAATCTTCGTTTATGCAGATAAACATGTACAGATAGCAAGTAGACTGTGTGATGATGTAAACACCTGATGTAGTTTACGCTTCTTTACCTTTGTGATGTGTAGCTTGCTTAATATGTATTGCACAGTTATTTGACTGGGCTGCGCAGCCTCTCAACAGACATATTTGTGTGTCGTAGGTTTGGTTTTCTCTCAAATGAGATGTTCCGTGCTTGCCGTCTTGTTGCCGACACTGGACTACATACAATGCAGTATGTACAAAAAGTGTACAGATATTGCTGACGCTTTTTGTTTGTTGCTTTAACTGTTTTGTGTTTCCTTTTTTTATGTCCTCTCTTTGTAACACTGCCTAACATTGATTAATGCCAGTAAACAAAAACAGACAGGAGTAACAGTGATAGTGGTACTTTACTGCTTTATAAGCATACCTGTCTTATATAAAATATAGATTTTGTTAGTTTTAAATTCACTAATGTAATTTGTGTATTATTTTACACTTAGGTGAAATTAGAGCCATGACTTGGTTTTAAGACATACTGATGTGTAACATGTTTACATCACTACTATCATTAAAATGGTTTCGTTATTGGTTTAAGCTAGTGTGTGCAAAGTTGTTATCATGTTATGTAGAGTTGTAACTTATGAGAATGGTGTCAACAAATAATGTAATGAATGATGTTTCACTTTATTGGATAATTACAAAACTCTCATTTGGCACTTTACATTGATATGAAACAAACTTTGAAAAATAATGTCTCTAGGATACTATGCACCTTCAGGCTAGACTTTTTGATTTCATCCCATTTCCTTTAGCAGCCGTTTAAGACCCAATTTGTCTCATAATGAAACTTTTCGGCATTTGTTAGTCTGGTATTTGTGGACATCTAGTAACAGGAACAAATTAATGTTATGCATGCTTACAAAAGTTGTGACTAGTGAAGAACTTCTGTTAACACCAGAGATGCTAAGAACTGTACATGTGGCATTACAGATAGATATGACCAAGTAACTCAGACCTATTTTAATTTGTGATGCAGATACTGTACATTAAAGTGCTGTAGAAAGTTAAGTATCCAGTTTTCAGTTTTTTTGTAAAAATGAATAGTTGCTGTCTGTAAGAGATGTGCTGATGTGGCAAGGTGGACATACGAGCAAGCTGTACGTCTCTTCATGGAAAACACGGCCATTGCAGAGGACGATATACGCGGCGAAGTGCGACGATACATCACTTGGCCAGCTCAGGTGTGACTACAGACGTCTGACTTAATCAACCAGAATTTTAACTGAATTATTTGCTACTGGTTTCCAACCAGTTGGGGTCACTGTATGGATAACGTGAGGTCTGGCAGACAGTGATCATCATCTTCATAGGAGGTTTAATGTCGACTAAACAACAAGGTTATTTATAGGACCACGACAGTAAAATGTACGTGAAAAAATGTAATTTGAAATAAAAATGAAGTGAAAAATAAACGTCAAATGAGTGCATCCAGGCACAAGCATCGGTTTGTTGATATTTAAAGGTGCTTCAGTTATGCCATAGACTGAAACTTAATAACATCACGTGATAAGTGGACAAGTACATAATTCTCATCTTTGTCGTTGTCATGATAATCTTGTTGTCACAGCACCTGTTGCCAGTGACCCAGGTTGACTACAACTATGATCTCCTGCCATAGATCTGGGTGGCGGTGTAGTGTAGTGGTTAGCATGTTGGCTTCGATCAACGTAGTTAATTGACACTGGGCCAGGTTAGTACTTGGATGAGTGACGTCTGCGGGCAGGTAAACCATCTCGTTATGTAACAAGTCACCTTGGTCAACTCAGCTTTCCATCCCTCTGGGGTAGGTCAATCGAGGTGTGTTCACTTGTGTTGGGTGGCAGGTTGTATGGCAAGTGACACTGCATAGCTGTGTCATGGAGTACGTTCCATTAACAGCTATACGGTACCTTTATCTTTATCTGACTTCATTGTTTCATGCTGCAGGACAAAGCTTGGCAGTCAAGTCTTCTCAATAGCCTTTTTATTGGATGATTTCATGTACCTTTGGTATGTTCAGTTGATTGTGTTCTGCAATATTATCAAAACTGTTGATTGATCTGCATCTGTCATTGTAGGCTTGTGCTTACAAACTTGGCGAGCTGAAGATCAAAGAATTGCGGAAGAAGGCAGAAACTGCACTTGGTAAAATTTGTACCACAGTGATAGCTAAATTTAGTTGTAGTAATGTGTACTCCGTGAGTCAAAAAGGAGATATTGTACTGTCGCCTATATCTTCATCAAATATTGACCAATTTTTAAAAATTCTTTCACTGGCATACTCTCTAGGAAATTTGCAATAAAACTGTCTTTAAAGATTGTTACCTGACTACTCTGTGAAATATCAGTTCTCTTTTCCAGTGGCAGACCAACAATAAGTGCTGCTTGGGGCAAGTTAACTTTTTTGCTGCCCCCCTGTAAGTACTATGTAGCCTATGATGTCGTCGCGCATTAGGTGCTTAGAGGCCTGATAACCTAGCTCCAACACCCTATAAATATTTATAAGGTCTTGGGCTTGGCCGAGTGCAGCGATGCCAGCGAAAACCCAGTTATTATGCACACACACTTATGACAAGCACAAGTGACATCGGCTTTCCGGCATTTTGCCACTTTCAGAGGAGCAGCACCTTTGCTAAGCACAAAATTTTTAGAAAGTCAAAAATGAAGAGTGGTACAGGCTGTAGTCTACAATACTCACACATAATACTATCGGTACATCTAGATGCATAGAGTGTAAAGTCTGTAGTCATTACTGAGTGTTGTTACTTAGCGGGATAGTAGAAGTGAACGTGTGTTATTGACATGCCTGGTGCAGGGTCGCAGTTTGATGTGCGTAAATTCCACGACGCAGTGCTTTCATGTGGTATGGTGCCACTGACAACACTTGAGTGCATTATTCTTGACCGCCAGTGTCAAAACTGCAGTTACACAACAGCGAAGGCATGATTGGAGATGAACCTTAGTATCAGTTAATGCATATAAGTTCACTGTTATGTTATGTGTGATAGTTCCAAGTGATGATCAGTAATGTTTTATAAACCGTTATATTTGCTGGTGCTGGTCATGTGTCAGTAAGAAACTTTACTGAGTATCCACTGTTAGGTTAGTCATCGCTGGTTTCATGTTAGTTGTTTTCGTTAATTTTTAATTTCTCTCAGCTAGACTAAACTGGTAGTTTTCTGTTAGTTTTTTTCTGCAATTTATTGTATCACATTCTAACCATGTCTTATGTGCTTTGATGCTGTTGGTTGGGCGCCAGCCAGTAAAAACGTATGCTTCAAAACTTTGTTGGATATTGTCACCAGGGCCGGCCTTAGCCATGTTCGAACTGTTCGGCCGAACAGGGCCGCCGATTTTAGGGGGCCGCCTTTTTGGACGCTAAAAAAATTCCGTATTAATTAATAGCTTTTTTTTACACTTTATAATACCGTGGACTCTGTAGTGCATTGTTTCTACTAGGCTTCTGGGATCGTGAAATATGCCTAGAATGCGTTGGCGGCACTCACGACGCTCCCCAAGTCCCCCAGACCCATTAGTCGGCTCAGCTGGGGAGGGGGACATCCCTCCCCAAGAACTCCACCGCCTCGGCGCCTTCAGCGCCTCGATCCTCGCGCGTTCGGCGCTCGCTGCTCTGGGAACAGGGCCGCCAATGGGCTAAGGCCGGCCCTGATTGTCACGGCTGTTAATGTAAGAGGGCGAAGTAGAGTAAAATACAGTAGTTACAGCAGATGCTGCACTGCAACAACACAATATGGCACAAAGTACCATGTTGGTATGAAGAGTTTCGGCCTGTCCTGTTAGGACGACCAGAGATTGAGAATCCAGGGGGAACTGGCTGACTAGGTTCAACTAGAGAATGGCCATTAAAAACTGTGTGCGCTCACCTGTGTGACAGTGTATCACATCGTAATCAGGCATGTCATTAGAGAATATAAAATATTCTTATTAACTCTGAAGGTACTAATGCTCACATGTGGAATCTGTGCTGACTTTTGTGTTTCATTTACCTTGTTAACGTTGATATTGCATCTGCTTAGCAGCTGATGCTAATTTTGCAACTATGAACTGACGTGTAGCTGAGTTTACATAATTATGTAGATAACCATTGTGAAGAGTGAACAGTGCATCAGGGTGCAATAACTTTACAGCTGCTGTCATCAAACATTGACGCAAATACTAAGGGTTGACAAAGTAGCATGTTGATAACTCCTGAGAAATAATGCTCTACTACTTGTTAATTCACACAGTTAGCTTGACACAACTGTGCCTTACTTCAGTCTGTGCAAACTGCAATAAAAAGAGAAAACGACTCATAATGAGCAAAACCGTGTTTTGCACACATACACATTGTTTCAAAAAGCATTATTAAACAAAGTGTGAACAAAAATAATACTGATCGAAAAACACATCACCAGCAGCTACAGTACTGTCAGTACCATACGTTTATTACTACAAGTGCAAGAATACAAACTGCAAAAACACTGAATATCACTACCCAGTAATTAGTGACATCTAAAGAAATATAATGAGGAATTAGTTGCACACCGCATTCAAGATTATTATGCATTCAAAGCTAACCACTCTTGATATTTTAGAATTTACTCTCCAGACAAATTCTTCACAATCAAAAAGTGCCTATAAAAAGTCATGCAACCTTTTAGTCAACAAAGGCTCGGACCAACCAAGTCTGTTGTCGCTTGAAGCTCACTGCAGTATAGTAGTAATAGCTGTAGCAGTAGTATGGGAGGCATATATAGCAGTGGTTAAAGTTCGTTCGGCTCTTATAATTCCCTACTCCAGACTTACAGAAAAGTTCAAACAAACTGTCACGGCCAGGAATCGTACCTGCCATAGGTGTGAAGTGGTAACTGATTAATCTAAGAAAACCTGGCAAATGGCCCATTTAAAGTTGTTTTTTGCATTAGATGTTAATATAGCACTGCAAGCCTTACATATGTACGTGCCGTGTTGCTAAGTTACTACAGTAGCTTGACAGTAAGACAGTTGCACTTTCACCTACTTGTCATAGTTAAACAGTTAACTGCGATCAACTTTGATGACATCAGTTAACAATATGAAGCTTGTAAACTAAGTAGTGACGTATCTTTAATCGAGAAAAAACTCTACAAGCACAGTATACTTGAGCAGGCACAGTAAATAACAGTTGTTTCAACAATGTCCCTGTTCTTTCTCTTACTTATAGAACACACTCCTACATGTGACAAAATTTATCCAACAGATGTAATGTTTTCTTGCCTCTAAAAAATTTCAGTATCACTGTCAGACTGCAACACATTTCCACTGACTTAAACAGTATTAAAATTTGTTACAACTAAGTTATTTTACAGGATTGACTGAAACGGTTGGGCATAACTTACGAACCAAATGCTGGACAAGAAAACGATGGAGCTACAGTCTGGTTGAGAAAGAACGTAACATCTAATCATGTAGGTTATGATCTTTCTGACTAAATCATGTGACCAAAGTGTAGGGACAGCAGCATCTTACAAAACACATTTTATTCAATACCATACTTGGCAACTACTTGGGCACATAACTCATATTGTAGCATGTTAAAATAATTGTTTTCTTTTAGGTCTATTTATGGATCCGCTATTTTCCAGGTCCAGCATTTTCAGTACATGCTTATTTACACAAGTTTCAATTAGAAACGTCCACCACCAAAAGTGCCAGAATCAACACATTTACACTTAATAATATCACTTTCATTTAATTACACATACAACCAGAACATTTACAACAAATGGAACCACAACCTGATACAGAATGCAACCAAAGTTTACTTATGTGGGTTATAAGCTTACACTGTGAGGCCAATATCATTCAGTGGAAACAATCACTCTGAAAATTACCTCATTCTCAAGCTAATTGCAATGCATTTGAATCAAGAGAACATACACTCTAATCTAACCACCTTTTAGACATCAGCATCTCAGATGTAGCACATATTCATTAGAGAACG
>Ga0209681_1000485_pt1 | contig 10386 bp, 5 predicted proteins | sample WorMetLIZISLAND2_3_FD_187416 | JGI IMG/M metagenome (GOLD analysis project Ga0209681, IMG submission 187416) | Marine gutless worms symbiont microbial communities from Max Planck institute for Marine Microbiology, Germany - Olavius clavatus LIZARD... ... | reverse complement strand
CTCTCGGGAGCGAAAGTTCCAGGGAACGAAAGTTCCATAATTCACCTACTCGAATGCGTACAACTGAAGTCAGGCAAGAATTCGGCAGTGCGTCGTGCGGTAAGATAACAATTACTAGTATTAAATTCACTTACCAACTTCATCGCTGTTTGCATCGCTGTCTTCGTCTGCTTCGTCATCGTTTTCGTTACGTCGATTCCACCGCAAAAATCGAAAAATACGTCGTTCCATCTCTCAATCTTCAGTGTTTGTTTACTTTTCGCCTGCTTTAAGCGATGCGTTTAAATACCGTAAAGACTCGAATTTTAAGTACGTTTTTACCGCGCGACGCAGAGCGCGCGGTTATGAGATTGCATGTCGTCTGTCCGTCCGTCTGTCCGTCCGTCCGTCCGGGACGTTTAAGTACCGTGATCAAATAGGTTGGAATTCTTCGAAAATAATTTCACGGCCAAATAGCTCAAGGCCCATGCGCTCGTTGACGACCAACATGGGCGATCTAGTACAACGGGCAGAGCCGTATATTTAGAAGAGTTTGGCCAACGCAGGCTACAGGGCTGTACCAGTCCCTGATTGGCTGCCGCCGTCACGTGGCTCATGAACGCCATGTTTACTCCTGCACTTCGGTTCGTCAAACTTCGTTGGCGTTGTAGCGTATATGAATGAGTTGTTTTTGTTTTGTACGGCCTTCCATTCGACGCATTATTAGGTATGACTTACGCTATTGCTATATATTGTATACGAATAGACGAATGATTATGTAGCATGTTGCCTGGTTGTACACGAAAATAGCCGACAGTTGCTCGCAGGTTTGTTTTGAGCACTGGCAGCGGGGGTGTATGCCCGAAGCACGGTGTTAGGTTCAGATCGGCGATTCATAATCATTCGGCAGATGGCAGCACTGACCATAACCCTTAGCGCTAAAAACCTAAAAAGATACAGAAATAAGCAGTGCTAACCCTACTCCTAAACCCTAATCGATACAGGAAACCCACCCTAAACACTAAACGACACAGAAAGCGCCCTTTGAACGGAATTTTGAACGGAATAAGCGGCGAACAGAATGTGCACACCCAAATATAATTTGCACTGAGTAAGTAAATTAATGCACCCGATAGGCTCTGCGGGTGGGCGATAAGTGGGCTACAGCAATTCTGGCATTTTTCCTTGCTTAGTTTCAGATCGCCGATCTGAACCTATAATTAACCATGCCCGAATGCCGACTGGGCGCAATGCCGAATATTCCCATTATGATACACCATAGTCGTTTCGATCTCGCTGTAATGTCGTATTATAGTTTATTTGAAAAATCCCATTGAAAACTATAGTATAGCCGGGAAAAGAGGCCAATGGCCTGCTCCCGATGATACCTCATTATCTTATCTCTCTTATCTTAAGTAGTAAATATTTTCCAGGGTTGGAAAAACGGTGAGTGTCATTGTCAGTATGGATCCGTACTGACAAATCCAGCACTGCTACGCTATTGTCAGTATGAGTGTACAGCTATCCCTAACCCTAACCATATCCCTTACCCTATCTCTAACCGTAATCCTAACGTAACTGTGAGCCTAACGCTAAGCCAGCCTAACTCTTTAAGTCTGACGCAGTGTCGGCTGGTTAGTACGCGGGCTAACCGGCCGACAGTTCTTACACCGAGCTGCTAATTGGTCGCGTAGCCTTGACATCATTCAGTTGACGGACATATTGGGTTGTGTGTATTGGTGTTTATTTGTTAAATAACTTAAGATTAGGGTAAGATTTAGGGTTAGGGATAGGGTTAGGGTTAGGGTCAAGGTTGGGGTGTGGATAGTGTGGTATATGGATGGCAGTGAGGTTCGATGGGCGACGGGGGGCCGGACCTGTCGGCCGGCTAACCTGCGTACTAACCAGCCGACTGTTGGCCAGTTAGCCACTGCGTTTTAGTTTTTTTGTTTTAGTGTACAAAGACGTCAGAACAAAAAAATTACCCCCCCAGGAAAGACATCCTATACACGATATCCCTGTTACATTCTTCTCAATAAATAATAATAGAAATTATATTTATTGCCATTAAAATGTAAGATAATGTAATCTGTATAAAAAATTGGACAAAAATAAAAAAAAAACATAAAATTTCGAATTATGAAAATTTTTAGGTTTATTGAAACATCCAAAAAGGGTTTCTTTTGAAGCAGTTTCCAGCTTTTTCCAGCCCACCCACTTATATCTTTATTCTGCTATGTGTTTTAGGCATGCCATGTTGTGCCGCAGTCAGTTGTAGCAACCGGAGTGAGCATGGTGTGCGTCTTTTCTGCTTCCCTCGTGATGAGAAAAGGCGTTCATTGTGGGCCGTGCAAATGAAGCGTGACAACTGGAAACCATCAAGATTTTCCTACTTATGTGAGGTTAGCTATCAATATTTAGCCCTAAATACCGGCATTTCATCTTTATTGTCTTAGCCGTTAGTTCAGTTAACCTTACTTAATTAAGTCTTAGTTGTGTTATGTTTACACTAACATTTAGTGTCTATATGTTTACAGTTCTGATGTTAGTGCCAACTTTGTGGGCAATTTGATTTGGATTTACTGATTTAGGCCTTTTTAATAAATATCAGATGCATATGCCTATGTTTTAACCAGTATTTTTGGACTCAGTCTGGATCCATCTGATTCATATGTACCCCAGTACAGATTACACAATTTGGGCATTACCAGTACTGCTTTCTGTAGCCCACAACGCTGAACTGTGTACACACTACTGATGGAGCAATAATCAGAGTTCTCCGGATGTTTGTGGTAGCATAGCTTTTATTCATTATGCTGCTGTTGTTACATTTTTGCTGTGCTTTCTTTGTCAAATGCAGTTAACGAGTTGTGATTGGTTTTCGGTATACCAGTTTGTTGATTATGTTATTTAAAAAAATGGACTCAGATCCCTGGCTTGTAATTGAGGCCTGGCTTCCATTGAAGGCCGAAGATCCATGTCTGTGAGTGAGGACAATTAGTGGATACAGTGTATTATGAGCTTCAGCAATTATGCACTATATAAGTTCATACTTCATTTACTTACAACTGAATTTGACCCTGGCTTACTGAGAGTTACGTTCTTCAGTAGGCATAACCATTCAGCAGCATGACAAAAATGATTCGTTACAGGGCATTATTCAAACCACCAGTCACCAGACCCAGTTTGTAACTGAGATCATGCTGTTTCAGGTCCGACTTGCATTAGTACAATTGAGTAGAACCCCAGGCTTATAGCTGAGACCCGGCTTGTACAAGGCCTGGGATCCTTTCAGGAAAACAACTGTATTTTTGGTTATTTTTCTGTTAACTGTTGTTCACTGTTCACTTGCAGCAAATGGTTTCTGGACCTCTGTGTTGATCTGGTCTGCTTCATGTGGTAACTGGCATGTTCTTTGCTTGGATAACTCAGCCCTCCAGGACAGATAAGGCAAGCATTGCCAAACAATGGCCTGTATGGGTACGGGTAGGGGTAAGAAGTCTATTGGATGGCAGGTAACACTGGTGCGTCATAGCTCTGTAATGACAGGAGATGAACTCACTGTAAACTGTATTGATATGGTGTTTGCATTGTGTTGTTCAGTTTCCGTTTTCAAGTTGACGACAAGAAATGATGCTGAACAGAAACATGTTCATAATCCTTTTCTTCTGTTCAAGTTTCGTGCTAAAACAAGTACTGTTCTTAAGTTTGTTTTGTGTTTGTTTAATTTATTAAATTTTTTCAGTTGTTATATAACATTATTTAGCACTAATATTGCATTTTGATACTTGTCGTACTAATTCAGAATTTTTTTGCACGTTGACTGAGATTATGTTTACGGTTCGCTGATGTGGTTTTATAGTACCCTGTTTCTATATTATCATACCTGTGTGCCATTTGCAGAGTACGGTAATGTAGCCGATATTTAAGCCAAATGTCAGGAAAGACCGATAAGGCTATGTGGCAAATTTTAGGAATGAATAATTTACCCTATACCGCAGGTTAAGGCGCCGCCCTTTATTGCGTGACCCAGAGGTTTCCATCTCTCCAACCATGTTTTGTTTTCTCCTACAACCCAAATCTGACAACCTCTGTAAATTATGTGTCAGACATTTAGCAGTCAGCGATTTTACACACATTTGTAAAGTTCAGGTTAACCTGTAATAATAATAACTCATATTACACATACCATGTACGATGTTATTGTTACAGAAGTGTGTTGTTTGGCAGGCTGCTGTTCAGAATGTTTTAGGAGATATTTTTATTTAATCTTATTTTTAAACTTGCACTACACAGATAAGTGTGCAAAGAAGCATACAAATAAGACAGTCGATGAATGCATGTTAATTAACCAAGCTGTGTTACTTTTGATCAGACCAAAGGTGTCATTAGTTCAGCAACTTACGAGAAAGTCTGTGTATTTGTAACAGGCCCACTTTGATGAGCAGCAGTTTGAGCAGCACAGGCAAGATGGCTGGAAGCGTCTTCGGCCGGATGCTGTGCCTACACTGTTCAGTCATCGACCTGTGTCTAAGCATCGAAAGCCTCCTCTCCGACGCAGTCCTCAAGTCAGTCCGACTAAGACATTGGCAAGAAAGAGACTGCGTGTTGAGCACTGCTACGCCACATCAGCAGCAGGAGCTAGTGCGTCTGCTGCTACGAATATATCGGTGCCACAACACAGTAACTCTGGCAGTAAGTATGCCGCTCTGTCAGTACCTGTGTTTCAGTTCTTGCACCATACTGGTTGTTTCCTGCCTGTTTGTATGTTTATGTGCCTGTGTGTACATGAGTTTGTCCCTTGTTAAGCAGGGATGGGCAGACGTTAACTGAAAAGTTAGAACTAATAGTGCAACTGTTCTTACCACGCGATGCTAGCAAAGAGCACGGTTATGAGATTGCATGTCGTCCGTCTGTCTGTCCGTCTGTCTGTCTGTGACATTTAGGTACCGTGACCGAATAGGTTGGAATTCTCCAAAAATAATTTCATGGCCGAATAGCTTAAGGCACATGTGCTCGTTGACGCCCAACATGTGCGATCTGGTGCAACGGGAACACCAACAAATTAGGGTTGAATAGGGGTGGGGTGAGGAGCACATACAACATGCTGTAGGTCCAAAACAGTAAGACCAAGGTTACTATTACGGACTAATAGGAAGTTGCATTCGCCCTTTCGATTGGCACCTAAATCAATGACCTCGGATGACCTTGAGCGGCCGAAACGTCACTCTTGCAGAAGTAAACAAAATTTCCGCAGCTTAAATTCGTTCAGAATCAAAATCTGCGCAAACTATAGTGGCCATAAGCATGAACGAAATTAGGGTGAATAGCTTATATATAGGGCGCATCGCGCAGTCATCTTTGTGATAGGAAGGCTTTCTTGTTTATTAGGCCATCAGTTTAACTGATAAAAAAAGTTCCGGTTAAAAGTACTTTTTAACTGAAAAACAACTGTTACCAAACAAAAAAGTTTAAGTAAAAAACTTACTTAACTGTAAACCTATGCTTAGAGTGTGATGATGATGAGGACAGTGCTAATGCTGACTACCAGTGCTGATTCTGATCTCTGGACAACTGTACTTGTAGTGCATGTCAGTTTTTTAATGCTCACACACTCTAACTCTGCTGTATATGTACGGTGTTTGGTCTAATCTGCTAATACATCGACAGCAGTTTTTACCTCTCAGTAATGACACACTCAACTTCAAGCCTAGTTCAAGGTCTCGGGAAACTGTAAAGTCTCGTCTCGAATCAAAAACGTCGTATCTTGGTCTCATCTCCGACAAAATGCCCAAAATGCCATACATTCTTGGTCTCGGAGCTATGTTTCTTAGGTCTCGTGCATATCTCTGTTGGAGACATTTCACTTAGTGTGTACATTTGCAGGTCAAACAAACAGCGATGACGATGGAAATTACGAGTGTCTGGACCGTTTGCCAGCTGCTGCAACGCTGCCAGTGACAAGACCTGCAACATGCAGCACGTGTGCCCATCTCCAGCAACAATGTCAGCAGCTGAAGAAGAAGCTGGCATTGAAGACAAGGATTTGTGTCAGTCTCCGTTCCAAGTACAAGAAAGCTCTTCGAAAGCTGCATAAACAGACTAAGGAACATGCAGTGTTTGGTGTATCTGTGTCTAAATTTTTGAATCATGACCAGAAAAAGAAACTAGCTAAGCCCAGCTCCAAAATATCAAAATGGAGCACTGGTACAGTTAAAAAAGCGCTGCAATTGCATTTTTCTTGTGGGCCGACGGGCTACAATATGTTGCTTAAGCAGCACTTCCCGCTACCATCACTTCGCTCATTGCGACGATCTTTGCAGCATGTAAAATTTGACAGTGGTGTCATGGGAGAAGTGTTTGATTTTATGGAGATAAAAGTGTCAAACATGCATGAAAAAGAAAGGGAGTGCTGCTTGTGCTTGGACGAAATGTCTGTTAAAACCAGTCTGGATTATGACATCCGGACAGAAAACTTTGTTGGTGATGTCACTTTACCACATCATTCGGGCACTGCCACACATGCGCTTGTTGTAATGGTCGCCGGCATAACCACTCGATGGAAACAGACAGTGTCATATTTCTTCACTGGTAACTCCACCAATGGCTCTGTACTTGCTGGCATTGCTTTAGACATTATCTCCCGGTGTTACAACATCGGTTTAAATGTTGCTGCGATCACATCTGACATGGGAAGTGCAAACCGTGCTATGTGGAAAAAATTGGGTATTGTTTGTGGTCGGTCCGAAATTACAGTAAACTCTTTTGCCCATCCCTGTGATGTCACCAAGAGAGTTTGTGTGCTCGCTGATGTGCCGCACCTTATTAAAAATGTACGGAATCATATCGTCAGCGGTCAAGACATAACACTGTCAGATGATGTTGTTAAATGTCATTCGTTACCATGTAACACCGTGTCTGTCATGCCTGTTAAGAATTTGGTGGAGTGGCAGAAAGACAGAGACCTTAAGCCTGCACCTAAGTTAAGTGAAAAAAATCTTGAATTGTCTCACTTTGACAAAATGAAAGTTTCGAAAGCTGTGAATTTTTTCAGTCACTCTGTGTCTGCCTCACTAAAACTAATGGTTGAAACTGAAAATTGGGATGAGAGCATCCTGACAACTGCCTGGTTTCTAGAATTGATGGACCGATGGTTCAACCTGATGTCATCAAGACATCCTGTAATGGCCCTGAGCAGGTTCAGTGATGAGAAATATGGTGATGCTGTGTCTTTTCTGCATACAGTTGTACATGTGTTCAATTGTCTTTCAATAGGCAAGTGTCCCAGCCCGTGGAAGCCAGTTCAGAGTGGCATAATTCTGTCAACATTGTCCGTGTTAGAACTGCAAGACAGGTTACTCAATGTCGCTGGTCACAAATTTCTCTTAACCGCTCGCTTGACACAAGACTGTCTCGAAAATCTGTTCTCTTGTATTAGGTCTAAAAATCCTGTGCCTACAGCTCTTGAACTGCAGAACAACTTGCGACTGTTGTCGGTCTCGCAGTATCTGAAGGGGTCTGAGAGTGGCAGTTATGCCGTGGACGATGACGGTCCTTCAGTGGCTGACTTTCTACACCCACCTTCTCGCAGTGACCAGACAGTGACTAGTGATATTTTGGAGGTATGCCAACCCATTATTGCAACAGACAAATTCAATGTTGAGTTTGATGAGACAGACTTGTCATGTTTGTACTACTTGGCTGGATACGTTATTTCACGTGTGTTGAAGAATGATAAGACGTGTGCCACGTGTGTTCAGTCAGTGTCGTCGGCTGACTACATCAATGATTTTGATCCCCGTGTAACCTTACTGGTTAAAAAGAAAGAGTTTAAGGACAATGCCCTGGTGCATTGTAGTGTGGCTGCATACAGCCTTATTACGTGTTCTGAAACATTGTTTCGTTCTCATGAATCGTCACTGTTGTCGAGGACTGGCAGCATTAAACAGCAACTAATTGAGGAAATAATGACACAGACTCAAGACGTGGTTCTGCCTATGTGTCATTCTGTCAAGAAGAAAATCATTTCCCGCTTTGTAGCATTAAGGTTGCAGTTGTTTGCACAAAAGCAGAAGTCATCAAGGTCATGTGCTAATGCCAAAAAATCCTGCTACGAGTTGTCCAGTAAAAGCATGCAAATGAGAAAATCTGTTAGCAAACTGAAGTAGACTGGACAACTCGTTGTCCTGTGGCCAGATTTCACTACTTCATGTGCAGTACAAATTAATATTTAATGTTATACAGTAGTTCAGTGCTGATTGGAGTATATTGTATGTATTATAGAGGATTGTTGCATTTGTTTGCAATTTTCAGGGGCATTGCTGGCCAAGGGGTTAGCGTGTCTGGATCCCCCAGCCAGGGCCAGAGTGACCCATTTTGGTGTTGTAAATATGATGACAAAAATATAGTGGGTCTTCCCTCACCGACTTTGACGATCATAGTTTCTGGATCTCATTACTTATTTGTCACTACTTCAGGCATGTAGCAGGCAAACTCCTTTCAGCCAAGCAATATTGTCCCCTCAACCCCAACACTGGCTTTGCCCCTGCACTCCTTACAGCTTTGTGCTCGGAAAACAACATGGCTTGCCTAACAAAAATCCTACGTAATGTGTCGCATGTCGTGTGAAACAACTCAGTTGCAATGAAGTCAGTGGTGTCGTGGCAAGGGCAGGGTAGGCAATTGCCCCGCCCCGCCCCTTAATTTTGGGCTGTCGGAAAATTAATATTAAATGTTCAGTCAGAAAATTTTGGTCCAAAAATGCAAATGTGGTGTTAAAAACCCCCATTCTGGGAACTTTAGGGGCAACATTGAAATTTTGAGAACAGTGTCTCCGTTATCTGAAATTTGCAGTGTCTGTGGTAAAGTTGCATCTGTAGTTCACTTTTACTAAATATATCGAAAGTTGCCGTTTGTGTGCTCTTGTGCATTAATAAAATACAATATTGCAACAACTTGTGCGTCAATAATTTAGCTATTATTTAAATCACTGTCAGAATTATAATTATTATTCTCAACATGACTATGGTGTGACGTTTGCCAAGGCCAAGTCAAATTCGTTGTAGGCCTACAATTACCTCAATAGATCTACATGAATGCAGGATGCTATGTGGCAGTTTATTGGCTTAATGCAATGCATAATTGTTAGACTGTGATATGTTAAGAGGAGCTACACTATTCGAAAGGCACAATATTATAATTACTTTACTACATCTCCATATGTTCAGTTGAAGCTACAATAGATTGGATGGATTATTAGGATACTGTTTGGAACTCACACTCACTGTAGCCCCTCTGTACTAGAGGATGGAAATCAATCGAGTGACGATGAGGTAGCATGGCTACATAACTTACAAAGCTTTAATCAGAGATATAAAGCGTTGGACCCCGGCCATGCCCTCTTTTCTAAAAACGTAAGGGATAATGTTCGGCATTACTCTATAAACGTGTGCATCAAATGCGAAGTCCGTAGCTTTAACCGTTTTAGAGCTATAAGCATTTAATCCCAACAAATTTTGGGGGTCACGTCACCCTGACCAAGCCCCCTTTTCTAAAAAAATATTTAAGGGATAATGTACGGAATGTCCCTAGAAACATGTGCGTCAAATTTGAAGTCTGTAGTTGTAACCATTTTGGAGCTATAAGCATTTTATGCCCAAAAATTTCGAGAGTCACGTGACCCTGGCCACGCCCATTTTCTAAAAATATTTCAGGGATAATGTCTGGACTGACCCTGGAAACCTGTGTGTCAAATGTGAAGTCTGTAGCTTTAACCGTTTTAGAGCTATGAGCATTTAACACCCAAAATTTCGGGGGTCACGTGACCCAGACGAAGCCCCCTTTCTAAAAAAATATTTAAGGGATAATGTAGAGAATGTCCCTAGAAGCATGCGCGTCAAATTTGACGTCCGTAGCTTTAACCGTTTTGGAGCTGTTTGATCGATCAGTTCGCATTAGCCTCAGTCAGCTGAGTTGAGTTGGAGTAAACATGGCGTCCATAAGCCACGTGACCGTGACAGCCAATCAGCAGTTGGGACCGGGTTGGCCAAACTCTTCTAAATATACGGCTCTGTACTGATCTAATTGTATGTCGCTTTGGTTGTCAGGCCCCAACACAAATTCCTGACTACGCCTGTGAAATAGGCTGAATGGACTGACACGAAAGGTTTGTGTGTTACGGACAACAGAGGCCCCGATGATAAACACATATACACAGCACACCACATCTCACTTGTTTGTACTGTACCATGATAACAAAAATTCTCTCTTTCTGTTACAAAATGTCGCTTTATGCCAGGTGGTAATTGTCACACTTAGTATTAAAAGTCCTAATGCAGACAGCATCATGTATTAATGTATGCAATTTATATTAGCAAAATAGTGGTCTGCATGTGCTAAATTTATACA
>Ga0209681_1000484_pt1 | contig 10400 bp, 10 predicted proteins | sample WorMetLIZISLAND2_3_FD_187416 | JGI IMG/M metagenome (GOLD analysis project Ga0209681, IMG submission 187416) | Marine gutless worms symbiont microbial communities from Max Planck institute for Marine Microbiology, Germany - Olavius clavatus LIZARD... ... | reverse complement strand
GTGTTATCCAGGTGTGAACAGGCCTTGATGGCGTCAGTGAACGTGCGAAACTGTATTCGATATTATCAGACAGCTGAGGAAATTGGAGCCGTTTTGCTGCGGGATTATTGTTCACAGCTGATATCTAGCCACTGGGTAAGAACTGCAGCACCATGTGATATATACCCAGGCTGATTTGTCGTAATTTACTGTTCTGTATTTTCTATATGTTCTATATTTATTGTATGCTGACCAAGGCCGTGTTCCATCATACGCCTCACTTCGCAGTTGGAAACTCGATGGTACCAGCATATATCAAGGATCCTCCTCAGGCGCCACTGATCCAGTGCATCAATCTTTCTGGACGAGACAGCTGACGCCAGGAGGATTCTGACTGGTGTCCATCAGAGCGATTCTAGTAGGCCAGTTGGGCGCCCCTACACCTCCTGGATGGCCACTCTGAAGAATGACCTGTCTCTGCACAATCTTACCTTTGAGGATGCTTTAGAGCTGGCCTTGGATAAGTCGCTGTGGAGACTATTGGTAGCAAGCAAGCGGAGCTACGCACTGACATGGTGCATGCCGAATATAATGATGATGATGATGACCAAGGCTGCTACAAGCACCCTTGAGCAACTGCAGTATACTAACCTATTGTATGTTTACGCCAATTCACAGTCATATCCTCATTCTCTGTGTGTTGTTATTAGGGTTGCCACTGTTGTTTAATTTGTTAAACATTTAAACAGCGTTTTTTAGCATTCTAAATGTTTTACATGTCATTTAAACGAAAATTTCTCCCAAGTGATGTCCAGTTTATGATTGCTGCACAGTGAACCCTGGCAGCGGCTGTAATAGTGGCACTGTAATAATGGTTAGTGGTTGTTGGTGATAATTTGTGGTAACAATGGTGATGATTCAGTAGTCAGTTTCTGTAGCAAATTTTTAGTGCACTATACAGTTGCTGTTGATACTGTGCAAAGAGAAAAATTTTAAAACGATGTTTGTCTAAGATTTTTGCTTTCTTCACTGACGTTTACAGGGATAGGCCGCCGTGAAAGCAAACCTTTTGGCATATGAGCTGTTGCTGGCCAGAGCTGTTAGGTATTCTTTCTGTAAGAGCAGTAAATGGGTTTTATATAGAAAGACGGATTCCATGCTGTTGCTTATAGCTTTGCCTAATAATTGACCAGTTGTGGTTGTTTTGTTGCAAGTTTCCTAGAGAGTGTGCCAACAAAGGAATTTTTTAGAGAAATTTTTTAGATCGGTCTCTGCTGTACTTATTGTAGATGTGGACAAGAGTATAGTGTCACCTTTTTGATTCACAGTGTATATTTCAGTAAAATGGAGGAGATATTTATTACATATTTATCACACAGGCTGACATAATTTACAGCACACGTGTATGCTGTGTGCACAGAATGACTTCACAAGTGCTGACTTTGCTAACATGCCAGCGCCGCTGGCTTACAACATGTTTAAGATGAAAACCGAGTACCCACTTCACACAGCAATCAGAACGGAGCGCGAAGATGTCGTCTTCTTGTACTTAGTTGAACACGATGCTCAGGCACGTATTTAAATTCTGCCTCTCTGATCAGTGATGGATATAGCTTCTATGTTTCTGTGTTTTCTTCTTTTTTTCTATAGCTGTTTCCATAGGCGCCGACATTATGGAGCCTCCCAATGTTTTGGTTGTGGGGCTCATCCAGCAGATAATTTCCTATTTAACGCATTTTTGTGTCATAGAATACATTTTGTTGAAAAAACAAAAAGCAGTAGTAATCCATTAATGATGGGTTACGAAGGTGGAGACCTACTGCTGACTGGCGTTGCCTGGCCAACGGTCGGGTCACTGCCCAGGCCTGTGTGCGCAGGCTGTGTGTGGTGACCTGGGTGGTCGGGCGGCTCCCGTTAGTGACGAGAGAGCGCATTAGAGGTGGCTGGTCCACAAGATGCGCTATACAAATCGACGTCTTACCTTTCTTACTGTACCATGAGTGGCTAACAATGCTCCCCAAGACCTCCGGGTCAGCCAGACCCCACCACCCTGGGGCGCCTCGATCATCGCACTTTCTGCACACAGTGTAGTTCCCCATCAATATTTTCCACAGCTCGGTGCCTATGGTTGTTTGTTTGTGTGTTTTTCTCCTGCTTGTGGACTTTAGTGCTTTAAATAAAGTGATGGATAATGCGACTTACACGTGGTTGATAATAAGTTATTAAGTTAATTTGTTAAATTGTTGCTGCAGTTGCCAGGGAAGTTAAATGAGTTTGACAGCAGCGCTGATTTGCCGTTGGACCTGGCATTGTGCACTCGTCAAGAGAGCATTGCAAGCACGTTGATAAAACACCGCGTCAACATCAACATGGCTGACAACACCGGATGTTGCCTGCTGCACAAAGCAATTAAGAGAGGTGAAAATTAATTAGTCAAGGTGTTATTCTTATCTGGGTTAGGTGATTCAAGGCTTAACTGAAAGTGAATTAGTCAAAGTATTATTGTCACGTGTGAGTTGATTCAAGGCTAAAATAAAAATTGATTTGCCCAGTGTTTGTTAAAGATCTGCATACTCTCAGTTTTTTATGTTGCAAAATGGCTTTTGTTATTGTTATTTTCGTGGTTATTAGTTAATTGTTACTGTATCTTGATTGCCTGCACTGTGCTGTGTGCAGGCTCTGTGTGCATATTCTGTAGTGATCTGTAGTTATTCCAAGGTTGTCGCTAATATTTCCAGAAATTAACAGAATTTTCCAGAAATTTCTGCCAGATATTAAATTTCAGGAAAATTATGTGTGTGTGCATTTACTGCCAGTCAGTGCTTTGACACGAAAAGAGGCATTTGCCCTGTAAATAAATTTTGCCAACAGTATCGAAAGGTTAGTCGTTTTTTGCAACCTTGCCTGACAGATGGTATCTAGAATAGTCTGATCATCATCATCGTCATATATTTGTTTAATAAAAGGCTGAGAGACCACAACCCAAACAGTTAAAAAACATCAAATTACACATAAAAGGCAGCAAAATAAAGTATTCAACAGCATATGTCTACCCAAAACATAGTTATATCTAGTTGTAGTGAAGTCTGTCTAGCAATTGGTGTCATATAAATAACATTAAGAAGCGAGTGGGTCGGTAATAGTCTACTTAAAATTTTAATCTGGAAGCCCCTCTCATTCAGATTAGCTGTCTTTGTTATCAATGTTGTGTGCATGTGTTATGTGCAATATGAACTCTCAGTTCGTGAGGAAAAGAGAGTTGTGTAAAACTGTACGTATATGTGTAGGTGATGACTATGCATCTCGGTTTCTCATAGAGAATGGTGCCGATGTCAACATTGCATTACCAGAGAGTCGGCTGACACCGCTACACCTTGCTGTCGTGCAGTCACATGACCTGCCGTCAACCAATCACATGTCTAGCATCATCGAACTCCTCCTACAGAAGGCTGCCGATGCTAATGCACAAGATTCAGACTCGCAGTTGGTTTTAAGTGCTGCAAAGCTTCAGTGTTGAGTTGGGGATATTGTCATATAAAATTACACTTGAAACCAGTCAGAGAGTTGTAATCCCTCCTAAGCTGAGCTGTCCGGTATCCAGTATACACTCTACAGTTGCCATCATAAATTTTATCAGAATTCGTTCTTTTTGCACTGGTCAAATTGATGCAGCTCAATTAGTGTAACATTATAACAGTGAATTACTATGATTATTATTCTATTATTATTAACAGTATCATCATTGTGGCCATTAATAACTCTTAAAATTTCTTTGAAATGCGGTGTGGCAGAAAATTTCATCCATAACGAGCTGCTTTGTTTCAGAAATAATGTTTGCATCAATCATTATAAAACTTTCTGCATTAGTTTGATAGATAAATATTCGTGGTGAGTGTCAATATTCCGTAATAGAAACGAACTTGAAACTAATACACAGAGTCATAGAACTGTGAGCCCACGGTATTTAAAAACTTAGATAAATGAGTCTTAAAACTAGAAGTGCTGGTGGCCAAAACAACACTGTCTGGTAGCTTGTTCCAGCAGTTAACATCTGCGCTATTTCAGATGTCAGACTAAAGACTAAATGAATGAATGAATGAATGAATGTTTGTACTACTGACAGATATTGTACATTGTGTGCTGGTAGGACTCCGTTGCATGCAGCAATCCTGCACAACAACGTGGAAGCATTCTCTCTGCTGCTGATGGCGGGTGGTCTAAACCTAGAGTTGAAGGACAGTGATGGACTCACAGCTCTATGGTTGGCATTGAGCTCGGAGACGTTCGATTTAGAGGACGGTGATTCATACGCGCGACGACTGGTTGCCCATGGCAGCTCACCTAACACAGTTGTCAATGATAGATGTAATCGTTCATTATCTTTCTATTTCACAACTGAATGAATCATATTCTTGGCAGAAACTTTGGAACTCTGCTGCTTTCAAGATTTTAAACTCGTCAGTCTGCTCTGCTCAAACATTATCACTGGCTTCCAATTCACCAGCGCATCCAATTCAAGATTGCCTGTATCACATACAAGACCATTCACACCACTCAGCCTGTTTATCTGAACTCTGTTCTTGAACATTACACTCCAGCTCGTACACTGCGTCTCTCGCCGACATTGCGCGCTTTATAAATTAAATTTACTTACTTACTTACTTACTCCAATTTCATTGTTACTTTACGATTAGAGAATGCACCTGCAGCAGTCTTGCTCCTGACTCTGATTCGGTACCGATCGCTGTGTATCGGTATCGGTTCAGATTACCAATCCTGCTATAATTCATTCCTGCCGTTTGTTTCATCTGATGCCACTGCAGCAGTTATCTCAATATGCCATAACCTCCAGCCATACAGGCTGGTGCTTGATTTACCTACCTCGGAGTGATGATCACACTTTCTCTGTTTATGATGAAAAGTAACGGGCCATTACGTAACATGCTGCGTGACCTGGACAGCTAATGCCACACGCTGTTCCCTGTTCACAGATGCTTATGTGTTACCAGATGCTGTTAACCTTGTCTGCCAGGCCGTCAGTACTGGATCAGTACTGAATCACCGATCTCTTTCTGCCATAATACTGAATCAGACCGATCCAGTTTTTAATGGGTCATGCCTTTTCTAATTATGATGAAAAGTAAATGGTATTAAACAGCATGTGAGTATGTATGTACATGTTTTTTTTCAGGTGAAACGATGCTGCATTTGGCTGCTGGGTGTGGAAACGAGAATGCTGGTCTCTTTCTAGTGAATAATGGTGCCAACTGCAGTGCCGCTAACAGCAAGGCAAGCTTCCACAAACATTGCACTAGTGTAGTTACTGTGTGTTGAGGAAGTCCGCATGCATTCTTCTGAAATTCTGGAGCATTTTCTAGTTATGCTGAGAAGACTTATTTAAAAATTATACTTCTTAACAATTCTTGGCAAAAACTGGGCCCTACAGGAAGATCAAAGTCATGGCCAGTGCCAGGTATGTAACAAGTAGTGCTTGCATTTTTGTCTTACTCATTCAGCATAGGACCAATATCCGATACATACAGCCTCCAAAGCAGTGTTTAGTGCTCAGCCTACACTGACCGGACCTTACATTACAAACGGCATGAAATGTGGAGAATGTATGCTAAAATAAAAATCACCAGTTAAAAGTCACTCTTCTGTTTATGACAGAAGTCAGACAGGTTATTGGAAGTGTAGCTTTAAGCAGTAAGCTTTTGTTGAATGCTTGTAAGTGACTGAAGCTGTACATATAGATACAGCTAGAATGAAGTGACTTGTTATTTGCTCAGGATCAGACTCTATTTGGTGGAATGTGTGTTATTGCTACTGTCAGGCTGCAAACACTTTAAGTGACTGTTGTATTTGTGATAAATGGCCATTGAATATATCTGTTGTTATGATATTGACCAGGGTGAGACACCGCTACATGTCGCATGCCGTCGTGGACTTGTTAATCTGGTTCATGCATTACTAGAAGCTGGTTCAAATGCAAACATTCAGACAATACAGCCAGTGGATGAAGACCACAGCGTGACCAAGCAGACGCCATTGCATATCGCCGTTGAAGCCGGCCATAAAGACATTGTTAAAGTCTTTCTTGACTTCAAAGGTGTGTCCATGTCTTGTATATTGTACATATATTTTACACTGGCCTTTAATACATCGGTGCTATTAGTTTGGCATGAGAAATGGCAGTTTCCAAAAGTTTCTTTGGCAAACATTGGCTACAGCTGAGGTGAATATGGAAATTGGCCATTAAGTGTGTGATAATCAAAATTTAAGGAGTTTAGGCCTGCTTATTTTTGGTATTTATGTATGTAGGCTGGAAACGGATATACTTGTGTTCTCTTTTAGTTTTGGTTTTCTGATTATGTGCATGTATTGTAAATATTGTTAAATAAATTTTAGATAAATTTGTCACCTTTTGTTTACAAAGATCAGTTTTATTACAGAATGATTTTAAAACAACATATAGGCAGGCTTGACAAAGTGGCTGCATATTTTCTATGTTTTTGTGGAGTGTCGACCAGCTCTGTCTGTGTTTTAGTGGTTTTGCAGTTATTTGTTACATGGCACTGTACTGGTATAATTGAGACTTGACTGTTTTGTGTAAAATCGAATTTAATGTATCACTGATGTCGCACCAAGCCACCGCAGGCTGATGTGAAGATAAAAAAGAAAAAAAGTTCTGATCTGTGTATGTATTGATGATATGGATCAAACTGGTCCAATGCAAATAGGTATATGTACAAGCCAGCAGAGAAAAGGACATAATTGCAAGTGTTTTACATTGTTTTGATGTTTTGCCACATACCTGTAGATCTTGTAGTTAAAGGTCAAAGGTCCCGACATTTATAAAGTGCCACTTTCAGGGAAGCATGAATGGCAGTGGTTTACAATTCGAAGCGGTTTTCTGACCAATTGGACCAATTTAGACTGATTTTGTGGTTTGGCCTTCATTTCAGTTTGTTCTGCTGCTCTATGTTCAGTCATTGTTGACCGGGATTTTTTGTGCAAAGTGGAACTGAAACTGCGTGTTCAGCTCAAGTGACACACAGTGGTCGCAGTCTTCAGGTAATTCCGAATCTCGCGCTGAAGGACTCTGCTGGTCAGTCGGTGCTTGGTGTAGCACTGTGGACTGGCAACCAGCTTGAGATAGGTGAACAGTTGCTGGGTGGAGGTGCTAATGTCAATGATACGGACAATGAGGGTCGTTCTCTGCTTCTACAAGCTATTTCAGCACATAATGTTGATAGTGCGCTATTTCTGCTTCGGAACCAAGCTGACGCCAACGCACAGTGAGTTCATTTCCTGTATCTTAACTAGCATCATTTGCTTTATCAGTTCGTTATAGTAAGGGGTTTATATCAAAATGGCCCTGACCAAATTGGCCCAAAAATTTTCGGTAGGTTCAAAGCGGCCCATGGCAAGGTCGAAAGTGGCCCACAGCTACATCCAAAGTGGCCCATGGACTAACATGGCCCACAAATCAAGTCAGGGCTGAAATAAAGGGCAAACATTATGTGGGCCGTTTTTGACCAAGCTGTGTGCCGTTTTGGACATCCACCTGGGTCGTTTAATTGGACCTGAGCTATGGGCCGTTTTGGTCATTTTCCATAGTAAACAGTGTGGGTTACTGTCAGGTGACAACCATGGGCAAGTTGTTCACACACATTTGAATGCAGTATTATTTGTTACTGGCCAAAAAAATGGTGATGCTCTGCAGCTGGGAAGGTAACTGTTAGCCTGACAGAAATTAGTGGCAGCCGACTACTAGGTTTGTGTCTAATCTATATTACCTGATTGCTTAGCTCTGGACCAAGTGCTTGTACCATTTTAGTTGCATTGGCTGTGATAGTTAGAGAGATACCGGTATGTGTTTTTATGTCAATAAAGCTGTTCCAAAAATTAATAACAATAGTAACTATATCTCTCTCTATCTTGTGCTGTTATTCTGGTAATATATAAGTGAGAGATTTTGTGACTGCAAATTTTTTTTCAGATACAACAGGGGAGAAAGTGGATAATGCAAGAGCCCAGTTGTTACAAAATTATCTTGCGTGCTGTCATTTTTGATATGTTGGTTCTGGGGAAGTTGGGAGCTTTGGAGGTCATTCAGGGGGTTATCGGTAAGGTTGTGTGGAGTGATATGGTTACTCAACTTGAGTTTATCTTAAAACGGTAGCCAAAAGGTAAAAGAGATGCAGCTGGGCACACGGACAATAAAAAACAAACAGAATCAGTTAAATGAACTCAATAAAACAAACAACTTTACCTTGACCTTGATTCAACCCGCATCCAAGTGGATGCCCGCATCCAAGTGGATGCATTGTGCCACACTCCAATGCCATTCTGATCTGTTATGAGCTGCCGTCTCTGCTTCCTCCCAGGTGATTCCCCTCCTTAACAAGTCATTGTTGACTGTGCCCCTCCAGTTAGTACACGAACAAAGAAACACCACAGAATAAGAATGGTTCCACAGTTGTGTCCATAATGGTTGATCTGTTTATCGCTATGTACAGTGATCCAGATGGCACTGACTGCCTGCATGCTGCAGTAACTAACAAGCTCAAGGCCGTAGTAGAGTCTCTGTGTCAGAGAGGAGCATCACTGGATGCTCGGGACTGCAGCGGTGAAACTGTTCTTTGGCAATCTCTCTCAGCTGGTTCATATGAAGTTGCCGATGTCCTGGTGGGTTTGTTGTGCATATATTTTGACCAGTTTTATCGTCTGAAATATTGACAGTTAATCATGTCTATAAAAAGTAAAAAAAATACAGTAGATAATTTATATCGCGGTTCTAAGCGATCCAATCACTGCAGAACCACTACTACAATGCTCCCCTTGTTCATTGGACCCATGCCATTGGCTGCCACATACAGGCACATTGATATGAAAGCCCTCGCAAGGTACCAAATTATACTGCTTGGTGAATAGAGGCACATTGGTGTGAACAACTTGCCCGAGGTCATTGCCTGACAGTGCAGCGGGCGTGAGTCAAACCCGCGACCTCTCTATCACGAGTCCAACACGCTAACCACTACACCACTGAGCCACTAATAGTACTGTGTTGTATAGTTGTAATTCTCACCTTTGCTATTTTTTGATTTCTTCCAACCTATGCTCACCTTTCCTGTTATTTTGAATACTTCTCACTTTGCAGGTAATTCCCACATTTGCTGTTATTTTGAGTACTTCCCACTTTTGCTGACTATTTTTAGATACTTCCCACCTTTGTTCACCATTTTTTACCAGTTCTGTGTCAAACTGGTAACCAGTGGAGTTGTCTCAACACTGATGTGATGTGGTTGCATCGGCTGGTGCCAGTTATGAACCACGCTGCCGCATTCTTAACACTGTTTATACACTGGTCAAGTCACTGTACAATAAAGCTGTGTTTTCAGTGCATTGTGATACGGTGTTAGGTTCGTCATGGCTGTGATATTGATATGTGGTCGGCTGGTCCCGGCGGCTGTCTACAAACATTCCTGCACCGTGCCATTGATGAGAATCATGAAGATATCGCCTGCTTCCTCATACGACAGTGAGTATTTCTATTCTGTCACCTACCCTCTTCCAAGGCCAACTCAGCCTGGACATCCCTGAGTGTAGGCATGCTGAATATGGTGGCCACACTCACTGTTAGGGAAGAGACAACATGAACTTTAATGCGATAAACTACGTATGTAATGTATGACTGCCAGTGTATGCCAGCTAACGGGTTTACTGAATATTCGAGTATTTTCGTGAATAGACCACGAACTTCTGTCTCAGAAAGGTCAAAAAAGGGATATGCAAGCATTGAATCTTATGATTTCTGTTGTTCGTTCACTGGCATTCATCTTATTCAACCAGTTGATTAGTGATAACCACTCAGTTTCAAATTTTGCTGACATGTTTAAACTCCCAGTGATGCTGTAAGATGTAACATCTTCCTAGTCTGAATACACCTTTCGCCACCAGTCAAAACGTGGCTTTTCAAGAAGTCTTTTTCAGACGTCATCATCTGATGCTAACTGTATCTTGATTTTTTGGCTTAGGCTTGTTGTCACGTATGCTTGTGCGTTATACGACGACAAAGCATTCCGTGTCGTAGTGATGAAAAAAGAAAAGATAATCCAATGCAATAAAAGAACAGTGTATTACTGAAAAACTGTGCAATGGCAGAAAACAAATATATGCAGAAAAATATTTACATATGATCATTCGAGAGTCTATTATCCTGATAATTACACACACACAAAGTTTCTCGTGCGCTCTGGCGTCACAATATCAACATCAAAAACTCCAATAAATTGTTCACACAAACATCACCTGGACTCGGCGATGTCCAGAAAAGTTATCTATAGCTGGCTTGAAATGTCTATAGTCCACGTTGACAGAACTCTGGTCCAATATAGCAATGAACAATTCACCAGAAT
>Ga0209681_1000483_pt1 | contig 10401 bp, 7 predicted proteins | sample WorMetLIZISLAND2_3_FD_187416 | JGI IMG/M metagenome (GOLD analysis project Ga0209681, IMG submission 187416) | Marine gutless worms symbiont microbial communities from Max Planck institute for Marine Microbiology, Germany - Olavius clavatus LIZARD... ... | reverse complement strand
CTATAAATTTGCTTACTTACTTACTTACTTACTTAAACTTAAAGTTTTTCTGCCGCCTAGTTTTTTTTATCATCATCATCATTATCATATTGCTTTGGCGATGCTGTGGCATGCAACAACAGCTCCTTTATCCAGTACCAATCTTCTTCCATTTCTGTTTGTTTTGGAAGAGTTATCCAGTCTGTGGTATGGTCATGCTAGACATTTTGCACTATTCATGTATCTTCTCAAGCCATCTTTTCTTTTTTTCTGTATTTTCCATTGCTGGTAGTGTTCTGTCATTTGGTTGTCTACTGTTTTTAACTCAGTTTTATATTTTATAAATTTTCTGTTATTACAATCACGTTTTATTTGATTTTATTAACTAAACTACTTTATAGTCAACAATAGAGTTGGATCTGTTTTGTAGCTGAATATTCTCGATTTTTCCACATTTTATATCTCTGTTTTTTTCTCGCTCATTATATGCTGTGTTGTAGTTGCGGTTACTTTGTATAAAACCTTTCTGGCACACAGTGGCTTTCTGTGTGCTGATGCTTCATTAAGAAACTACTTACCCACTCCTGTTCTCACTATCGCAGTCGTCATTTTGAGCGAAGAGATGCCTTTTAGCATTGTGCCTATCTGTGCTTATTATACCCATATACATTTAAGGTGCTTGTTGTCGGTTTTGGGTCAAACATAACAATTTATTGTGCTGCTGGATGCCTATCAATGTGATGGACAAAGTAACTAATTATTTTTTCGATTTCTTTTTAACCCGAAAGTTATGTCCCTACCTTTAACTCCGATAGTCTGTAATCCAGTGCAGTGATAATCCGTTGCCTTCTTAAAACCCGCTCTTTTGAGCAGCCTTCAGTTCCCCCTAGTGTCTCACACGTGCCTCAGATTCAGCCTCTGGCTGTCACTGCAGAACCAAACCGCCAATTTATAACTGTACAATAATGTCTATTTTTCTGTTTAGGTTTGAATGCTGTAAGTTATGTTTGTTTATATTGCATGCCAGCCATAAGCACTTGCAAACTGTGCCAGCAGAGTGTGCCACTGGCTGCTCATTTTGTTGCTTCCTTTTTTGGCTTGCAGGATGTTATTTATTTATTTGCTTACTTACTTGCTTACTTTGACAAGTGTGTTGTCTGTGGGTGTCAACAGCTGCCAAAGTTCTATTTCCTCTGTGAAGACAGTATCTGGGGTGTGCGCAAGGCTTGTGCCGAGTGCTTTGCTCAGGTGTCAACGGTATGTTCGCCGGCTGTCAGACGTGCTGAGCTGTCTCAACTCTTCATCAACCTGATCTATGATCAGTCTCGCTGGGTATATGAGAGATAACTGATTTTGGTTACGCATATGTAAGTAGCACAGTTGGTGGCCTGGTGGTGTAATGTTAGGGTGTCAGACTTGTTATCAGCAGGTCGCAAGTGTGACTCCCAGCCGTGCTGTGCCAGATTAGTACTTGGATGGGTGATCGTCTGTGTGCGGGTAAACCATCTCGATATGTAACCAGTCACCTAGGTCAACTCAGCCTTCCATCCCTCTGGGGTAGGTAGATCGAGTACCTGCCTATCTGGCTGGGATTAAGACCTGGTGTGTTCATTTGTATCAGGTGGCAGGTAATACTGTGTAATTCCATATGATAAGTGACACCCCATAGCTCTGAGATGAGCTTTAATCTTCTTAAGTTAACACTTAAGCAAAGAGTCATATTTAGCTGCAGCCTAATGAAACAAAGACCTCTTCATCTGTGACTGAAATTGTCCAAGGCTTAATAATTTAGTAAGTAACTTTGTTTTATTTTTTGTATACTGTAGTATACTGGATCAGTGGTGCCTGAGGAGGATCCTTGATATATGCTGGTACCACCGCGTTTCCAACCGCGAAGTGAGGTGTATGACGGAACAGCCTCCCCTCACGGCTATCATACAGAAAGAAGACTCATGTTGTTTGGCCACCTGGCCAGAATGGACGAGACAGCTGACGCCAGGAGGATTCTGACTGGTGTCCATCAGAGCGATTGGAGTAGGCCAGTTGGGCGCCCCTGCACCTCCTGGATGGCCACTTTGAAGAGTGACCTATCTCTGCACAATCTTACCTTCGAGGATGCTATAGAGCTGGCCTTGGATAAGTTGCTGTGGAGACTATTGGTAGCAAGTAGTGCTGTGCGAATATTCAAAATTTCGAATCGAATCGAATAGTTACTTACTATTCGATTCGAAACTGACACAATTATTCGAAATTTTCGAACAGTTATTTAACTGTGATGAGCCGGGTGACTGAGACGCGATTTGTTTGTACTTTGCCAGCCACAAGCCGCTGCACTCACCTGTCATTGAACCCAGTGCTGCTCCGCGTGTGTGTGCCTAACCCTCCCACTTCCCTTTAAGCAACTGAAGTTCGCATTTAAGAAAAAACGAATTTAACATCCCTACTTTTGAGAACTGCAAAAACTATTTGATTCGATTCGAAATTTCGAATAATAGTCTAATATTCGATTTGATTCGATTCGAAATGAAAAAACACTATTCGCACAGCACTAGTAGCAAGCGGAGCTACGCACTGACGTGGTGCATGCCGAATAATGATGATGATAATGATACTCAGATACTGTAGTTGCAAATTAGTTCTTCAGTTCTCCATTTGGTGTGAGATGTGTGAATGAAGCTGTTCTTTGTTGATCTGTAGGTACGTATGGCAGCATTTGAAGCCCTTGGCTCATTCATTGCAACGTTTGCTGACCCCAAGTCAACTGGCTTGTACCTGAGTCCGGATGGTGCTGTCACTGTATGCCCTGCTAATGGTCTATCCCCCGCCAGGTGAGTGTCGGCTTTGAAGTGTGGGTTTTTAGATCTCATGTCACTACTCATCTTGTTCTTCTTGTTGCTGCGACTGCTCTTCAGCCTGATTTTACTTGTGTGTATGCATGTTAAGAATGGCTAGCTAGAGTTGTTGTCTGCTATACAGTTTGCCAGCGGCAGTTTGTCACGCGGACAGTTTATACTCTTTTAAACGCAGACTCAAATCGCACTTTTTTAGCTTATGCTTTAATGATTAACAATGTAATGCCCTTCAGGTCCGGTTTCGCGAATGGATGGCACTAAACTTCCTTCTACTATTACTACTGCTACTATATATATGGTGCTAAGAAACCTAAGCCTCCATCGTTTCAAATTGGATCGGGATGACATTTGGCACAATTGTTGTTGATTGGAGGAGTCAGATTTTTGATGTGATGTCATACTTTCAAGATGGCTGCCATGACGTCATTTCACGCAGAACAGTGCTGCCACCTGGTATGTGAACATGAAGCATCTGCTGGTTGCCTATGCAGCAGTTTATGCCAGTTGCTGATCTATAGTACAAATTTGTACTTGTTTCTCTAAAACTTCTGCTGGCAGACAAAGATTTCGCTGATCGTGGACTGATTTACGTGATGTTGGTATTGATCTGTCTTCATGATTATCATGCAGGCATCTCCATTACCCTGCCATGCCATTCCAGTATAGTTTTGTGCACCTCACACTTTATGGCACAACGGCACTCTACAAATGTATTATTGTTATTATTACGGAAAGATTTCAGGGCAAAAAGTGTATTATATCCAAGATTTTATGGTAAACAAAAACCGCTAAGCATTTGTTTTCATAGTGTATTTGTATTTGTGTTTTAGAGTTGTGAAGGCTGCGGCTGCAGATGATGAAGAGAGCAGTCGAGTAGAGGCAAAGTTGACATCAGACTCTTTGTTGTCTGGGGAGCCCAGCTCAGTCAGTAATCCACAGACTGTGTCAAATGTATCCTGCACAACGGACTCTGCTGGTGATGTCATGGCCGAACAGCAGTGTGTCGAGGGAATGGAAGAAGCCAAGGATAGTTTAGATACCGGTACTTGGTCAGCTGCTCGTGGTGATCTTTCACCTCTTCAAGCTGATGGTTCACCTACCATGGATGATTGTGAGGCCGCCGGTCATGTAGAAAGTTTGTCTGAAGTTAGTCCAGATGATACGTTAGCGGAAGATAAGCCAGACACCGAGACTGATCCCGTGGATAACAGTAATTCAGTGGATGGGGATGCAGTGGAGGATACGAAGCTTTCCATGGCCGTGCCTGATGATGATCAGTATTACAATCACCTATCATCATCATCATGTAACGAGCTGTCGTCATCCTTGACCGACTCCCTAGATATTTGTGAGCAGGGTTTAATTGGCAACCCCGATTGTGGGTTGGTGTCAGCCGCCGACTCAGAGGCCGATATTGGGAAGTGTACACCGTGTCAGTGTAGCGGTAATTCTTCCGTCGATGTGGTGGATGATGACCACACTATGGAGTCGCCGATGACGCCAGAAGGTGACGAAAGTAACCAGTGCCAGTGTGATGACAACGAATCATATCAGGCAGTGGGAGAGTCGGGGACTTGTCAGCCTTTGTCCGAGCCTTCTCGGCAACTATACAGTCTGGAAGAGTCGCCGGTAGATTGTGAGAAAGGCTGGGTTCTGTCAGTCGTCAGCGAAACATCCACTCAGACCTCCAGCGATGCAGACCCGGCCGACGACATTACTCCGAATCAGTCAGTGAATTCTGACGACCACGATACTCTGGCACTATCTCCGTCTCTCGCCGGCGTTTCCCAAATCACTCCCGGTGTGGAAATGGAAACGGACACAGAGGCTGTCATAGCTAGCTCACCGGTGGTGGATGGTACCGCCATTTCGCCAGAGGCAGATTGTGAGCACGGAGGCAAAGCTTCTAAACTGGAGCAACCTTCGTCCGCCGACTGTTCCCCCGGCGACGACTTGGAATCATCCGACACCGGTGTACTGCACATGTCGGTCGGATTCCAGTCGTCACCCTCCACCGACCGAGTTGCTACATTCAATGGCGATTCGCGTGATACTTCGATCGGCGTTCTGATGGTCTGTGATGATGATGGCGTTGTTTCGTCCGTCACTACCGAACCATCCCTCGTGGTATCACCTGATTTTGTAGTATCACCAAGTCGTGAAGGTTATAATTCGGTCATTAATTCAGTTATTGATGAGACTCCGTTGTTGTTTGCCGCACGGCTTTCCGGGGAAGCCGACGCCAAAAAACGGCCGCTGGATGTTGGGGTGACGGCATCCGGTCAAGTTGATGACGTGAATTCGACAGAATCTTCGGAGGCCGTAACAGTTGAGGATGTGATGCTCTGTGAGGTGGAGTCAAAATCACGTGAGATGGATGAACTACTTGCCAATGTTTCACAGACGGTTGTCAATAGCAGCCACGGAGCTCAGTCATCAGATACTAGCATCTTCTCACATGAAGACAGTGAGTTGTAGTATCAGCTAACTCTTACAGCTCATTTATTCTCATTTATTTAATTTTAATTAATGTCTGTGACAGCATTCTTTACTCCTGCCATTAACCATATTTGTTCCACACATGCAAAACGTACTGTACTTTTGGGCAGGGCTGGAAAATGGCTTCGAAAAAACCTAGGTTTTTAGGTTTTTTTAAAAAAACTGAACAGTCCCTAAAGTCCAAAATGTAGGTTTTTAGGTTTTTCTTTATTTTTTGATGAAATTTTATATAGATCATATTTAATTTCGTATTTTAGTCGTCATTTGTTAGTTTTGTTATAATTTATAGAAGCGATGTGACAGAGAGAATGATGTATAGGATCAGGTTCTTCCTGGGTCGGAATTTTGTGCCCGATCTTATTTGTACACTAAAATCTAAAAAAAAACTACCTTTAAAAACCTAAAAACTTTTGCTAAAAAATGTGGGTTTTTCCAGCCCTGCTTTCGGGCAAAAGTTCGCGAACTAACATGAAGGAACTGCACGTTGAATTTGAGTAAAGTCTGTTTGAAGAAAACTTAGTTTTACGCTTGCTTAAAATTAACAAAGTATAAAATATGTATGAAAGCATAAGACGCAGCTGGATAACTAATGTTCTGTGTGATAACTGTAGCCTAGGGCAATGGAGTGTAGGCCTGCTGGTATAGGAGATGTATAGGTCTACATGCGATTATGTCACAGGCTTTCAACGAACTTTATGTTTGCAGAAAAGTTTGCAAAGTTTAACAAACTTCATAGTGGATAAGAAGGAATGGAACAACTGTCAATGTAAACTCAATAATCCATGTGATTATACCAGGACATCCATAAGTTTTTTTGCAACTTCTAAAATTTTCTGGATGTTTTTCTGAAGAAATTAAAAGCTTAGATTTAGAAGTGGTTACCACCTGGAATTTTTCAAAAAATTCGACCACCCTTATGTAATGATGTATGTTGTGTTGCTTTGTTGCAGCCCGTCTATCATGCTTCGAGACAAGCCTCGAGTCTGCTGATGATGAACAGGTAGGATTTTGATTTAGTGATCCACACCATATTGTTTGTTACACACTTGTGTATGCAACATGTTAACTGCCATTTTGTTTTTATTAACCATTGCCTGTTATGTGCCAGCAGAACTATGTCATGGTCCGAAATTGACTGACGGCTGCAAGCAAGCCAATTTTTTACAGGCTTGGTGCTTTTCTAACACCCAACTGTAGGGCCTGGTGAGCCTAATTCACTGTGACATTAACCATGCAAACTCACTCTGCGAAAGCCATGATTTTCTGCTAATTTCTGCCAATTTGACTTCTTTTGTGAAGATTTGCTATCTTTCAGTAGTCACTGTTGCCAAAAACTGTTAGGACTCTTGTACAGGTATGACTGCTTCTGGCTGTCATTTATGTTGGAATGTTAGAAGTTTTTTATGCCGTTACTTTGTTAAATTACTGTTCGCCCATAGAGCATTTTAGGCAATCGTAAGGCACATAGAACGATTGGCTATTGGCCTGATAATGTTATCTGTTTGTCTGTCTGTGATGCTGTGCATTGTGGCAAAAGGGTACATCCTACAACAAAAGTGTCTCAGGAGGTGAATAGGAAGTGCCCTCGAGGAACACTTTTTTGCAACTTTCAACCCATACACCGACTTCATTGTTCATGAATCATGGACATTGGTGCCGTCTGGGAAATATATTAGAAACATGTTGTGAACAAACGAATTGCCGAAATTTCCACATCCGGAATAGCCATTGTCAGCATGCTGCACTGCTGTTCAGACAAAGCCATGTAATCAACATTCTCAGTGACTGCTTTGCTTCTTGTATTAGTTTGTATTGATGTGTCATTGGAGTAGGACAGTTACAACAACTGTGAGAATTATGACTATATAATAGCAAGAGGAGAGTGGAGAAACTTCGTCACTGACAGGCCTTAGGCCTACTAGATCTGCGGTACAAGGTACAAGTTGATATGTGTATGTTGTCATGTTTGATAGACTGTGGTACCTCGAGATCTGTTAAGCCACTATCTCGGCATGCTGGACCCATCATGTGCATTGACTGTTGATCATGAAGTCACTCGGCACTGTGCATACAACCTGCCCGCTGTTGCCTTTACTCTGGGTCGTCGGCACTGGCCCGCGTTGAGAAACCTTTATCGTGCGCTTGCTGTAGATTGTCAGGTATGCAGTGTTATGGTGATTATTTGCTTCAGTGCTTTGAAGGTGCTTGATGGGCGATTGGAGAGGCATCTTTAGGGACCACAGTTTTTCGCGACAAATTTTTCCGAATTCTGCGGGCCTGTTTACCAAATTCTGCGGCTCACTGCGGCAAGTTTTTGACGTATAGCAATTAATTTTCTAAGGCCCCCGGAACCGACCAAATTTGCAGTGTTTGTTGTTGGTAAGCTACCGCAACTGACAGATACAGTGTGCCTACCAAATAAGCAGGCAATATTTCAGATAAGTTCAATATTCGCAATATTCCCCCATTAGAGCTCGAGTGGCAGTCATCTATTTTGCAGCGCAATCATGTCTACATGTATACATGTAGTAATTTATTTTCTATGTCCACCTAAACCCAACCAAAATATGCTGTATTTGTCCCTTTGTGACTGGCCACTACAGAATTCCGTGAATTTTTGATAACGTAGAAATTCTGCAGAAACGGCAAATTCCACGGCTCAGCTCAAAATTCCACGTTCAACGGAAAACTGTGGTCCCTGGGCGTCTTGATTTAGTGACAAACGACTTATGTTATGAATAGATTACTTACATTTGTCACAGCATGTAATTCTATAGCAGTACTCTGATACTACTTTTATCTGTTACTTTCTAGTTACAACTTCTGCTAGTACAATAGAATCTGTTGAATTTGCAGTGGAAGGTACGCCGGACACTGGCATTCTCGATTCACGAGCTGGCGCTGATAGTTGGTGAGGATATCACGGGTCATGACCTTCTACCTGTGTTTGACATGTTCCTCAACGACCTCGATGAAGTGCGTATAGGTGTGCTGAAGCACCTGGCTGACTTCATTAAGGTAGACCGCCCAGTGTGTTGTATTTGTTCTGTGGCTTTGGCGTAATTTTTACTCAATTTACGCCATTACGATCATAATTGCAATGTTATGCTTTTTACTGTACGTTGAACTGTTGGTATTTTGAGACAAAAAGTCTTCATAATCATTCTCACCAGAGACCTTCTTGTGAAGCTCAAAATGCACCAGAATAAAAGTCAGCTGGAGCTTTTCCGTAGACCCCACTGTGGTCTCCCACACCCACTAGCTGGATTATAACTTATCGGCCCTTCAGGCCTCCATTGTTGGTTATTAGGCTTTTTGGTTTTAAAACGTTAGTATGTATGCATTTATAGGAAATCGTGCGTAATCCACTTGTCGTTGTCACAGAAATAAAAAAAATGTTATAGTTAATATTCACTTTTTATTGTGATAGTTCACTTATTGTTGTGTGTATTTGTTTTGTTCCTGACCTATGTGCAAATTATTATTCTTTTTCATTCTGCAGTGTTTTCAGTTAACTGTGTTCCTATGTATATTCTGGCTTGACATTTTTTGGCACAGTATTGACTTATCATACCTTGATTTATTTCATTAACGGTATTAGAACATTCACTTTTCTGTAATTTTCAACAATTCTCTTTTGGCTGCAAGCATGCTCGGTTTAATCTATTGTGATAGGTGCTAAAGGTTTCAATAAAGTGGCAATATTAACATGAATTTAATGCTATACTTATTACACAATCTGTTGTACAGCTGTTGCCGTCAGAAGCTCAGCATGGATATCTGTTAAAACTGACGGAGCTGTTAAATGTCGATAATAGTCGCAACTGGAGGTTCCGCGAAGAATTAGCGAGGTGGGCTTAACTTGAATGGTCTTTTTTTGCAGATTTATAAATTTGTCTAATGCAGTTTTTAGTGCGATTGCGATCTTGTGTGTGAGGCTGACTGTTACATTTTTAATTGTAAAATTATACTTTCTTTTTTATTATCAGCTATCTCCTACTTGAAGTATTTGTACTCCAGTTTTGTGTGCACTGCATTGGTGCATCTGGAAAATAACTGTGCCTTTACACATTGTACAGCAGAATTGCTAAATTTCAGACGAGAGGAATAAACTTAGTCATTTGCTGTATGGTGATAGTGAATGCTTCCTTAATGCAGTTTAAATAAATTATGTGCATTTCAGCTGAGATTTGGTGATTCTTTGGCGTGTGTTTAATTTTTTTCTGGACATGTTATATTTATTTAGTTACCACTTGGAAGCATGGCTGTGTCAGATAAGTGATCTCAGCATGTAGCCAGTCAGTTAGGTCAACTCAGCCTTCCATCTTTCTAGCATTGGTAATTCAAGTACCGGCATATCTTGCTGGAGTGGAAGTGCACTTTTGCTTGTTTCAGGTGGCAGGTAACACTGTGTGATCCCTTATGGCAAATGCAATCCCATAGCTCTGAGATGGAGTTCCATAAAGAGCTAGACATGGATAATAATGGCGATGGTGGATACGGTTTGCTGGTTGTCTATATAGGTGGGCCTGCGGCTCAAGCCAATTTGCTTGTTCCAAAGGTCGGCGGCCACCTGGCGCTGTTTCTGTATTCATTGCATTAACTGTGAACTCTCGCAATGGCTCTGCTGTGACGACAACGCTATAAATATCATCGTGGTGGTTATTATTATTATTGTTGTTGTTGTTGTCGTTGTTGTTTACTTCAGCTGTGACACTAATTTCAGATAAAAGATATTTACTTGTAGTAATGTATATTCGTGTGCAGCCAGTTGTGTCTGTTGGTGGACGTGTACAATGCTGCTGATGTCAAGACGTACATTCTGCCGATGGCATATCATCTAGCCGATGATCGCATTGCTCAGATACGACATGTCACGCTTAGACTGGTACGTTTCAAGCTTGTACGTTTACCATTTTGTCTGGAGAACTGTCTGATAATTGGCAAAATTAAAATAATCGCTATCTAGGATACATATTATGACGACTGTGACAAGCTGCTATTATTAGTATTCATGTTATTCATATTCATATTATTATTATTATTATTATTGATAAAGCTGAGGTTAAAG
>Ga0209681_1000481_pt1 | contig 10416 bp, 7 predicted proteins | sample WorMetLIZISLAND2_3_FD_187416 | JGI IMG/M metagenome (GOLD analysis project Ga0209681, IMG submission 187416) | Marine gutless worms symbiont microbial communities from Max Planck institute for Marine Microbiology, Germany - Olavius clavatus LIZARD... ... | reverse complement strand
GGCCGTGAAATTATTTTCCAAGAATTCCAACCTATGTGTTGCTGATACCTAAACGTCACAGACGGACAGACGGACGACTTACTGTAGCATCACCGCGCTCTGCGCTAGCATCGCGCGGTAAAAACGTGTAATGAATGACAAAATGCATATGAACAGTAGTACACAAATCCACAACACTGGAAGAAAATAAATGAACATTAAAATGCATTGATTGATAGATAGTATCACACAAATATGATGTGTGTGAATTGTTCACAGCAAACTGGTTAAGGAAGAATGTAAACCAGACAAATGTAGACTGTTGTCACTAATGAGCCATTGAATTCACTTGAGTCATGATATTGCTCTGGTCGTCTGGTTTCTGTCGGTGAGTTAACTATAACTACCAATGATTGAAAAAATGTTGTTTTCGTGTTTACTGTCACTTCACTTGATGTGTGGTTTGTGTGCTGAGATGTGCAGTTTGTCTGTGTAGTAAACAATGAGTTCTCGAAGGCAAGTGGTGTTGGTTGGATGTGGATCGTTCAATCCTGTTACTAACATGCATCTTCGCATGTTTGGTAAGTTTGAGTTAACTAAAATCCAGTCCAGTGTTCTCATGTAATTAAGAATGTTTGAGATTCTTACAGTTTGGTTTGGGGTCACATTGGCAACATAGGAACAGTATACTGAGGTCTGAGGCAACAGCGTGACTACAGGGTTTATGATGTGATAACTACCAAATGTTCACCAGTATGATTAACTAAGTTTACCCATCATATACTTACAGTAAATTGTTTAACCTCTCCTCCCTAAAGCCACGTGTACACTATGTGAAGCTTCTAATACAATGCCTGTCGTAGTGTGATGTTGCTTGATGCTGTATATTCAGAAGGTGATTACTGGACATTGTTCATTGCTTCTTGTTTATGACAAAATGCTCTGCATGTTTTCCACTTTGGTTTCATTAATTTTCCGGTTTTACTATTTACTATGTACTTTGTGAATTGTAACACTTTTTGGAAGTATATGGAATTTTGTTGAACATGCTGTTCAATATGTGTGGTGTTGGCTAAAGTTTTATTTTTATAGTAATAATTAATACAAATTTGCATTATATGTTTATTTTGCCACCAAGACATCCAGACAAGCACACAATACAATTCTGTGCACGGTGAACATTGGCAGTGCTAGAACCTTTTCATGTAAGTTTAGAGGTGTGCATTTGATAATTGTGGAATGTCTGTGTAATTATTAATAATTTGTTTATTTTTATTCTTTTCATATTGCAGTTGAGCTATACTGAGTTGTTGTTCGCTGCAGAATTAGCGCGAGATTCGTTGGAGCGGACTGGCAAATATGAAGTGATTCAAGGTATTATATCACCTGTGAGTGATGCCTACCCTAAAAAGGTGTGCTATATACATATTTTATTGTACATGTATATTTTTAGTCATTTAGTATACTTCTTTATTAATATATGTCACCGCAGAAGGCAACCTAGTAAACAGGTATCAGTTAAAATCAGACCTTTTTGTGGCACTGCTTAAACCCAGTTCTCACAGGTGCCTCTTATAAGCAGACTAGCATAAAGAGCCAACTACTTAGACATGACTGAACTAAGTTACCTGAAGTGATTGAAGGTGTTATATTACATTACCTGTGACTTCTAGCATAAAAGGTGTGCTGTTGCAGTTTAGGACGGAGCATTCATTAAACACTGCAGACTGTCTGTCTGTCTTCATCCTGTGAGGGCTTCTAAGTCAGGAATGGAAAGTTGTAATAAGGCTTATGTTACACAAATCGGTCGGCATATGTAGTGTTTGTAACTTTGTATCACACAAAAAAGCAAAAGAAAGAAAAGATCAGTCTGAATATTTAGAGCTTATAAGACACAGAGTACCGTAGTCAGGCTTGTGTCTTTGTGAAGCTCATTATTGCTTTAGTTACAGTGCTCATGGCTATGGTTGTTTTTCTCGATTTCTTCTGATAGTCTCTCAGCCATATACTACATGAAGCCATTCCACAACGTTGTTCATGAAACTGTGTGTCTGATGTGCATCTAAATGTCAGAATATAACTAAAGTGGTGCAGGCTGAATTGGTTTACTGCGCAAGGTCAGCAGCATGTGTTGGCCATTGTCAGACAGCTACTGATTCACTAGTAAAGTGTTGAATCAGTATATCTGATGTGAATGTGAGCTGCCTGTCAGACTGGCAATGGTTGTGAATGATATTGTCCCTGCATAATGTACATGCATTGCGGGCCTGTGTCAACACACAGTCTGTCTGTCTGTTATGTCTGTGTTTGTGTATTTTCAGGGCTTGTTGGCAGCAAAGCATCGCTGTGCTATGGTTGAGTTGGCAGTGAAGTCATCAGATTGGATTAGGTAACAGTAATAGCTTGCTGCCTCCTAGCTTTTGTATACATTGTATTTCAGTTACATGCAGTTATACCTTACTGGATCCAGTGAAAAATCGACACAGTAGAACAAGTCAGTACAGTTACACAACAAAAGTTCCACTGTATAATTTTTTTCACTTTACCCAGGATGGTGTGGTGTAACTAGTCATTCTGAAAAATTAGTATGGGCTCACCCGTCACTTAAAGAATGCACTATGATGCAGTTTCACCTAAACCTGATGTTTTATGTCATTTTTTTGTATTTCATTTCATTGTATTCAATTTTTATAATAAATAATAATTAATGATAGTAATATTAATTAATAATAATGAATAATAATAATAATAAAGAATGGTTGCATATGTGTTGTGTTGTGTTGTGTGTATTTGGCTGCAGATAAACAAACCTTTGTCAGTGTCTTTGTGACATTTAATGTCATTTGTGTATATAATGTCGATGTTAACACCATGACATGTTGTGAACTGTCAGGCTGGACAGATGGGAGTCTGACCGGAATGAATGGACTGCTACTCTCCCTGTGCTGCAACACTTTGAATCATTGTTTAAATGTGATCCAGCCACTGCAGCCGAGTGCGTCATTGATGAGTGTGACAATGTAGCTGTGAAGAAGCGCAAGATTGATGCAAATAACAAGAACTACATCATTGCTGGTATGTTACGAGATATCATACCCTGACAGATCACGGGACTTTTTAGCAGATTTTATACTCATTGGTTGTTCTTTTTGTTTTTAAAATATTTTTTATTCGTACACGTAGATTGTTTTCAATAGTTTTTTTTCCAGTTGTTTTTAGTTTGACCATCCATTACAGAATACTGGACGCTTTATAACTGATTACTGGATTCGTCCTTGTTGGTTTTCATTGTAGTTATTTTCATTAATGAGTAGTTTCTAACGCGGCAGTTTTCTGTTGATTTTTCAGTGCAGAAAAACAGTATAGTATCATATTATGTTGTTACTATACACTGTTGTGTGGTCTAGGCTGTGGGTCCTACTACTATGCTACAGTGTGTGCTGCTGGATGTGACTGTGGTAAACTCACTGGGCTTGGGACATGTTTGACATGTTTGTCAGTTGGCTGGATGGTCCAAGACTGTGTAATGGTTGTTAAGAGAAACACTGTGACAGATCTAGCAGAGTAATAAACACATGAAAAGTACAAGCTTTGCCCCTCTCTTCCTTCATTCCTACCACTTTGTTATTACCTGCACTGTCATTGTAATGTAATCTTGTAATATAACACAATATAATGTAATAAGCGCCTCTGTATCATTTTTAAGTGCCTCTGTATCATTCGACTTTATGGCGCTATATAAATTTTATTCTTATCTTTTATCTTATATAACGTATTACATGGCTGGAATAAAGGCAGTAGCCATGTTACATTACACGCAGACACACAGCCTGTAAGGGCATGTATTGGCATGTATTAGCCAGTCCTGTAAGCCGTGTAAGGGCATGTGTATTGGGTCAGTATATAAGGCATTGTCAATACTGGCTGGCGTTAGGCTGCAGTCATCTTGAGGCAACACTAAACTATACCTAGAGCTACGTGTAATCAAATGTGATTACTTGGTGCCTAGCCAAGAATGATGCTTAGAATGTGGATGAACATGCAGCAGGCTCTGTGCCTTCTAGAGCCAGCAGAACTGTTCATGCCAACTGCTGTTTCATGGGGCTGGTCTGCATTCAAGCACAGACCAGTGTCATTGTGATGCTACTGTGTGTTATTGTTGTTGTTTTAACATCAGCTAACTTGTTGCTGTGTATATGAATGTATATGAGTGGGTGTATATGTGTCACATGTGAGCAGCTCAGTCAAACGCTGCTGCTGCTAGGCGTCCAGTTGAAGTGAAACTGTTATGTGGTGCTGATGTCCTGGAATCATTCGCTGTCGTTGGACTCTGGAAACCTGAACATGTAATGTACACATTTCACTGTGTATTGGCTTGTCTCATTTTGATGTTATTAAAGAAAATTAACAATTATTTGTAGATCAGGTTGTGCATGAAACTCTTGTCAGTCTGTGCAGGATACTTGAGCATGTGTAACGGTGTGGTGAATGAATGTATGTTTCAGATGGACGACATCGTCAGTAAGTTTGGAGTGGTGGTCTGTTCACGCAGTGGTACTGACATTGATAGGTTCATTTATGAATCCGACCTCCTCACCAGATACAAGGTCTTTTGCTTTCTTATTTGTGCACTGATTATGTGCATATTTCTGCAGCATTTTATTTCTATTTGTTGATGTGATGTTGCCTGTCATGTATGTGGTTAAAAAGCTGTGAAATATTAAGTCCATGTTTACAAGTGTGTATCAGTAAAAGTTGCTTGTTTACAATGTGAGTGGATAGCAGCTGTATCAGTGTGAATGATGAGTAGCAAGCAGCAAGGACTGAGAACTGTGCTCAGCTGTGGCTGGTGTGAAGTGTATCTAAACTGCACGTGAGTGACTGAATAGAGTTTTACGTCCCACTTGACACGTAATAGGTCATTTCAGAGACGAGGTAGGTACTCTAAAGTATGCTTAACTGCAGTTACTGTGCAGTGCACCTTAGGTGTAGCTGGTGTGAAGTGTATCTAAACCTTGTATCATACAGGTCAGGCTAATAAGTGCATTTGTTGTCATTGTTGTTGTAAAAACGTATCAGTGTGATTGGCGTATTTTGTTGTTCAGCACAATATAGAAATTGTGAGAGAATGGATGCCGAATGAGATCAGCTCGACAAGAATTAGGTATTCTTTGTCATTTTAATAATGCTTTGTTAATCATTGACAACTGAGACTTGTGCTGGATTCAGTTGTTGTTTTCAACCAACATTGTAAACAACACACAGTCACATACAGTAATGATGAGGTCAGTCTGAGTTTGTGCAGCAGGCGTAACTCTGTGGAAACTGAGCCTGGTGCTCAGGTGCTGTACTTGAGAACTGACACTGAAAATGTCTGTGTAGTGCGTGTGATGTGTATATTTGTGGTATATGTATATATGTCTATATTTATCATATGTTCATTATATGTACATCAGCCCTGACTGATTGGTTGTTGCAGCTAGCGCTTTAACATCAGCCAGCAGCAGTTGCATAACCGCATAACTTACATCTTCCAATTAATTTTTTGCCTATTTATTTAAAGTTTGATCATATGATAATTAGAGGTTATCACAAGGCTGTTTTCATATTGGCCCGTATATCAGCTGTTGATAACTGCCCAAGGCACAGCTGAGGGAAGTTATTGACCGAGGGCTTGATATAATTTAATTTAATGAAAGCAGCCTTGTGATAACCTCTTTATTGACAACTGCCGTTGTTTACGCCTTGGGAAGTTATCGACGCTCAGGCTTGATATACGGGTTGATATCAAAACAGCCATGCAGAAATTATTTTCAACAAAATGCTTCAAAAATTGTAAAATTATCTCATCAGATGGCAAAGTTGTGTCATAAATAAAAGTGGCTTCTTGTTTATGGGTCACGGTGTACGTGTGCATGCATGTGTGTAATGCAGAACGGCGGTGCGTCGTGGTGAAAGTATTCGCTACTTGGTGCCTGATCCTGTCATAGAATATATAACGCAGCACAAGCTTTACTTGCCTGAAGCCGACACTGACGTCACGTAAGCTGTGTCATCAGCAGCATGTTGTGTCATTGTCATTGTTTTGTTGCATGTTTGGTTTCTTTAACGGTTTTACTATTTACTGGTTTTGTTCATTGAGCTGATTCAATGTCCTCCACCAGCGTGTTGCCTGTTATTGTGTTAGTCTTGTCGTGTACAAAGACTGTGTCTCAAACAAGATGTGTGTTGTCATTTTGTGTGAAACTGTGCCAGTTTGTTGTATTTTTATGAAGCCGAGAATATACATGTAAGAATCATCTGAGTCATTTTTATCGTGTGCCTTCTGTGATAGCTGGCATCATGTACAGCAGTAGCAGTAGCTGTGTGTATAGACAGTCACGTTTAACATTAAGGCGAGTGTAATTAGTTGTGAACTTGTGTAACCACGAGTTTGTTAAACAGTAAGAAAATTGATTGGCAGATGTTTCATTTTTACTCACTGAGTGGCAGCACAACATTTTGATGCATGAAAGTATGTGATGGCCGCCATTTTGAAATTATGACATACAATCAACAATCCGACCATGCCAGTCGATGGATATATTTACGTGAAGAACATTCCTGCTAAATATCATCCAGATTTAATTTGAAATGACAGAGCCTTAGGCTTTTTGCAAAATTGCATTATGGCCGCCATCTTGAAATTATGACATCGTATCAGAAATCTGACTTTGTCAATTGATGCAGATTTAATTGAGGATAAAAACAATAATTGTTCGCTGCTTTGACATAGTTAGTGGGCTGTGAAGTATGACATCTGGTCTATGAAACACTGCTGGAGCAGTCTACAGAGATTTCAGTGGGGGATGGCTAACACAGAAACGTTGAAAATGGCAGTTAATTCAGTTATGAGTGTGTGTGTATTATTAAATGTACCATGTTAAAGTTGCTATGGCACAGAATTACGATATTCTAGATTTTGCATACCTGATTCCTCAAGAGTGTTGTAGGTCTTAGGCACGTCTCAGCCTTACACCAAAGTTGAAAATGCTCCCTATCAACACATTTTGTACTTCTGTCTGTCCATACAGAACGATATTGTAGTTCAGCGGTGGAAGTTGGTGAAGTATTTATATTTGTCTAGACTGTTGATTTAGTACAGCCTGCCAGAAAAGGTGCCCGATGCGGTTCGGCCATTTGGCAAGAATGGATGAGTCAGCAGATGCCAGGAGAATTCTTACAGCAGTTCCCCAGAGTGATTCGAATGGAAAAGGCTGGCAGAATGTCCTCATACCTCCTAGATGGCCATAGTGAAGAATGACCTATCATACCACAACCTCAGTGTGGAAGATACTTAGATACCACTGAGCTGGCACTGGACAGACCACTCTGGTGGTTATTGGCAGCATGCAGAGCTACGCACTGAATTGGTGCAAGCCGAATAACAATGATGGTGATGCCATTGTACTATGGTATGTCAGTGTCAAAGGTCACGATCATGAGTTCGCACAAAATGCTGAACAGGTGGCCAAATTCCACGGCTCACTATGCAAATTTTCCACATATAGTAATTAATTTTCTATGGCCCCAGAACCCGACCAAATATGCAGTATTTGTCGCTGGAAACTGCAACTGACAAATATTGTCTACAAAATAAACTGGCAATATTTCAGATAAGCTCAGATCAATATTTTCAGTATTCCTCCCGTTGAGCCCAATGGCAGTCGTGTATTTCGTGGCAAAATCATGTAGACATACAGTAATTAATATTCTGTGGCCGCCTGAACCCGACCAAGATATGCCATATTTGTCCCCATTTCACCGGCCAGTGCTGAATTTTGCAAAATTCCACAAAAAGATAGAAATTCTGCAGAAACAAGCAAATTCTGCAGCTTGGGTCAAAATTCTCTATTTTCTCTGCGGAAAACTGTGGTCCCTAGCAATGAGCTTCACAACTGAACTGGTTAAAGGTTAACTAAAGGCGGATATGAGCATTGAGAAACTTCAGAGAAGGGCATCACAGAGCTTGGGTTTTGTCTGCATGTCTTAGACACCGACCATCACCACGTATAATTATATTTATTATTATTTTTGTGATGTTGTGCTTGGTACAGCAGTCTGTTGCTATGTACAGCATGCTCTGAACTCAGTGTCTCGTGTAGCTACGCTACAATAGATGTTGTGTGGTGCATGTCATGGCATGTGACAGATGTTGACTATAGCAGATTGTTTGTGTTTATTTGTTAACTGTTTCGTGAAAACCTTTATACCGTGCATTGTGGCAAATAAGTTTATATTAAATGTGTATGTAGTAGTAGTGTTGTAGTTATGATAAACCAAGGTGATGCAATCTTTCCCTCTGTGTCTAGTTCTTCATTTTATTTCGTGATGCCGTGAAATTTAATATTTAATAAGCAGTTTTATTATAGGTTTTTTGACTGATAGTATTTACAGTATTGTTGTGTAATTTATGTTTTATTGTTGTTGACACATGAGTTATGATTGCTGGTGGTATGTTGTGACACTTGGTGATGTGTGATACCAGTTATCTGTGAACAGTTGCTCATTGAGCACTGTACATGCTGTCCATATTTTCTGTGGTAGTGCATCATAGGCATACAGGGCTGGGGGAGGGGAGCTGCAGACCTCTTGTGTTGGGCAATCACCAGTGTGATTTCAGTTGTGAAATATTGTTGAGTTTCAGTTTCATTTTAAAGTGTTTTTTTCCGTTTCAGTTTAGTTTCAGTTTTTGCAAATTTTTCCGTTTCAGTTTCACTTTCTTGTATTTTTTAGTTTCCGTTTCAGTTAAACCACTAACATTTTATTCTATGCACCCATGTTTCTCTTAAATCGATGGTCTGTCTAATGCTCGGTCTAACGTTTGGTATGCATGTTGTTTTATTTGTCCATTGCAAACTTTTGCTTCAAAGTCACTGCTAATGCTACCGTATTACGTTACATAAAACCTGCGTGATGGCGTGAAACTGAAATACAATGGAAACGAAAATGGACATAGCCAAATTTATCAGTTTCCGTCTCAGATTTTTCCGTTTCTGTTAACGTAAATCACACTGGCATCGTGCACCAGCTGCCAGCCAAAAGTGAAAAAAATAATGTAGTTGTGTTTATTAAACGAAAAAATGCAGTTCATTCTGTCCACTGCCCAATATCTGGGCTTTTTGACAGTAACTGTTGGGTGGGATGAGTTAGGCAAAGCAATATTGAATGAAACGCTGTTATCTACAATGTAAACAGTTTCAGATCGTTGACCTTTGGTCAGGTTAGATAAGTAGTTTTTTTCTGGCGCTGTCAAAATATTTTTTTTGGCCAAAGATGGCTAGTCCCCCTTAGAAAAATTGGCTCGTATGCGTATGTAGTGCATGAGATATAAAGCATGCAGTTTTGTTCATGGGGAACTGATGTGACATCTGGAGCAGCTTTCTGTAGGGTTAGAAGTTAAAGTTATTGAATACTTTTAGATGTGATTCATTTATTACAAGAATACATTCTGTGAAACGCGGTATCTGTCACATTGCTGCAGTTTGCACGGTACTGTTCTATTGTCCAGACATTAAGCCTTAAATATATCTGGGTCGCGACCTTACATGACGTTGTCGGTCACCTGATCACACTATTCGCTATCTTCAATTTCCTATATGTGCTTTATCGGAATTGACACAAATTTCAAGTCCGTGCGGTATAGCTTCAACCATTTTGTAGCTATTAGCACTTAACGCCATGCAATTTACGGGATCATGTGACGATGGCCATGCCCCCTTTCAAAAATAATTTTCCAGGCATTCTGTCGGGACGTTCCCGGGGAGCATGCCTGCCAAATTTGAAATTTGTGTCTTTAGCCATTTTGGAGATATTAGCATTTAATGCCCATAATTTACAAGATCGCGTGACCCTAACCACGCCCCTGGTTCGAAAATTTTTTCAGGGATCATGTCGGGACTTTCTCTGGGAGCATGCACGCTAAATTAGAAGTTCGTATCTTTAGATATTTTGGAGCTATTAGCATTTAACGCCCAAAATTTACGGGGTCGCGTGACCCTAGCTACACCCACTGTTCCAAAAAATTTTTAGGGGTCATATCAGGACTGTCTATGGGAGCATGCTTGCCAAATTTGAAATTCGTATCTTTAGCCATTTTGGAGCTATTAGCATTTAACACCCATAATCTACGGGGTCCCGTGACGCTAGCCATGCCTCCTTTTCGAAAAAATTTTTCAGGGGTCATAACGGGACTTTCCCTGCAAGCATGCGTGCCAGATTGGAAGTTTGTACCTTTAGACATGTTGGAGCTACTAGCATTTAACGCCGCAAAAATTTACGGGGTCACGTGACCCTAGTCACGCCCCCTGTTCGAAAATTTTTTAGGGGTCATATCGTGACTTTCTGTTTGAGCATGCATGCCAAATTTGAAGTTCGTATTTTTAGCCATTTTGGAGC
>Ga0209681_1000480_pt1 | contig 10420 bp, 7 predicted proteins | sample WorMetLIZISLAND2_3_FD_187416 | JGI IMG/M metagenome (GOLD analysis project Ga0209681, IMG submission 187416) | Marine gutless worms symbiont microbial communities from Max Planck institute for Marine Microbiology, Germany - Olavius clavatus LIZARD... ... | reverse complement strand
CCGCGGCGCTAGATAAAACAAACGATTAGACGGAATGGCGAATTAGCGCCAGATCGGTGACCGATTCTTCACTGGACCGGGACCGATCCCGATTCACTCAGATCGGTCCCGATCCAGAGTCAGTACCAAGATCGGTGCGTTCTCTAGTTATTGGCGGCCAGCATAGATAGGCTCCGGCCTAACTGGCAGCCTGCCATCATATACACATTATTATCTACTGCATGTATATTTCTTTGGCTCATAAAATTGTTGTCAGTTCTGCCGACAGTGGCTGAACTGTTCATGCACGCTGATTTCTGTACCTGGTAGTACATTAAACATCAGTGTGCATTTTATAAGGCTGTTTGACTGCATAAAGATGATGGATCGTGCAACCGTGACTGCATAAATTGCATCAAATTCAAAATGTTTGGCAGCAGGTGAACAGACTTTGCCCAGACGCCCTGGATCTGGATCTGGTAGATAGTTGGCAAACTCCCTAGGTGGGATATCACGCCAACATGGTGAGTACACAAGTGGACTATGGCAAATGGTTCTTGAAGCAGCTCAGAGATGGCAGTGTCGAGTCCGCAAGTGGGAAGGGAAGAAAGGAGAATCGACGGAGGGAGACAGGTGGCCTCCAAGAGGGTCCGCCTAAAAAGTGAAATCCACGAAATCCTGGATTTCGTGCCAGTGACTGGATTTCGTGGATTTCGCTTTTTAGGCAGACCGCCTCCTAATGAGATGCGCTATATAAATCTACGTTTTACTTACTTACTTACTTACTTCACTTGTGCATTACCATTTTGTTCACAACTATAGTACATGTGCTTTTGTTGATAATATTTTCTGCATTTTTGCAGATGTTCTGTGCACTTTAGTTTCTTATTGTTTGCTTTGTAGTACATGCAGTTGCAAGAAGAAAGACAAGAGCAGTCTGATACAGATGGTGAGCAGCCTGCAGTTGTTTAATGTAGTGACATAGCTTAATGGGATAGATTAAGCTTGCCGCCCATTAATATGTCAGCTAATGTTATGCATTATTGTATCACTTCGTAGTACAAAAGTGACAAGCTTTTATAGCATACATTACTGTATGTCTGCCATTGAAAATGTAGGATTTTTGACAACATACTGCTCCGCGAGTTTATAAAATCTTTTTTTGTGCTGTGGTTATGACATAAGATTAGATTTCTCCTTTCCTTTTATCCATTTTTTGTCAAGAAATTTTGCAACATTGTCAGTGGTGTGTTGTGGCCCTGTAGAAAGTTTATTTTTTGTTATTGTTATTGTTGCTGTAATGTTGTTATGATCATCATTATCACCAGCCACAGTATCACTCAGTCTTGACTTAGTCTTGCTGCTGTTAATGCTGTTATAGCAGCTCCTAGACCTATAGGTTATGGAAGTGGATATGTAGCTAACTGATAATGACAGCTTCGGTATGTTTTATGTTTTCAGCATCTGCACAAGCACCGGCATTGGAGGTTTGTATTTCTGCTAATATCTCGTAAGATAAGGTCTCTATTACCAAACTGCTGTACCAGCAGCTTTATATCAATGTTATCGATTAATGCAATTGCAGTTGCTTGATTTATTGCTGTCAGGGTTTGTTAATAGCTTTCCAAAAAGTTCTGCTTAGTAAATGCTACAGGTATGTATACAGGAAAGTTTTTTTTTTCAAAATTGAAACATTAAACTAATTAAGGAAAGCAGGGTTTTACTAGATTGCTGGTAAAGAAAAACACCAGACCAAATAATGTGCTGTTTGAAGAAAGTAAGAATGTCATATTTTACTCAACCTTATGATTCTGTTTATTTTATCGCTTTCACGGTCTTTGGAAAACACAGCCATGTAATAGAGTCACCTGTTTAATTATGGTTTTCTTGTGTCGAGCTGATGACAAGTGTATTAATAGACTGTTCTTTTTTGAACATACAGTATTTTGCTTATTATTATTTTTTTTTATATTTCAGTCGACTCTCTGTTTTTGGTAATTTAATGTGTACCGTAGTATTTTTTGGCATTATGTTTCAGCTTAATAGTGATGGTCAAAATGAATTTGTGAAAAGTTATCTTCAGCAGCGGGAACAGTTGATGAGCCAGCAGATGGAACAGAAAAAACGCTATGAAGGTGCCGATTGTTGGATGCCTGATTGTTGGATACATTTGTTGAATATAATAACAGAGTCTTCTTGTTAATGTATATAAGCAGTAACTCATCTGTATTTTGTCATTTTTGTGCGTATCTAAAGTTATATTGCGGCCATTTCATTCTTCACCGTGGTTCAGTTGATGTTCTTTTGAATCAGGAATTGATCCAATATTGTTGCTCATCTTTTTATTCTTGCCCTTCTGTTTCTTGTTAGGGTGATACTGTTCAAAAAGCCTAGCGCTCCATTGTTTCAAACTGGATCAGGATGAAATTTGGCAGGATTGTTTTTGCAGTAAATATGCACCAATAGACGGAGTTAGTTAGATTTTCGATACATCACACTTTCAAGATTGCAGCCATGAAGGTGTCATTTTATGCAGAAATGTGCTACTATCATCTAGTGCAGTGTTTTTCAGCCGGAGTTTTTGTTTGCTGTAGAAGAGGCAAGCCGTTCTCAGAGTGAGACGGAAGACAGTATTGCCTCTCCGGGCAAGGAGACAGCAGCTAAGTCATCGTTGGCAAAGGATACAAGAGATGACGAGCAGTCTGATGATAGCACCGATGTGGAAGATTCAGAAATGATTAAACAGAACATTGTCCATGCTGGTGATGGTGATAAAGCTGACAGTATGTATATACTATCACTTGTTGTAAAAGTGAAGATAAATGTTGGCTACTTGCTGTCAGTGTTTATTATGCCAGTAGGCATCACAATAAAATCGAAAATATAATATAGAAAAATCTTACATGAATCAGACACATGCCCAGTAGCAGCACTTTGCAATCAATCAGTCTTGCAGCTGGTGACGCACCGCATGTCAGTATAAAGAAACAAATCGCAGGTGTGGACGCCATTTGTGACTAGATTGCGAATGAAAGCTTGTAGAAATATGTTTTGAGGCTGCATTTAAAACCAGATAAAATCATGTTGTTAAAATTATGAGTCACATCAGCAGGAGAGAGTTCCAAATTGTTGGAGCGGCATGTCAGAATGCTCTACTGCCAAAAACAGTTCTGGCTCCAGCATCCAGCAGTCTTCGAAGTGGCAGCTGGTTGACATGAACTTATGATACTGCACACATTATGCAGCAGCCCATTGTCCGTGCTAGCGAACAAGTGGATCCACGGTGCAGCCAGCAGTTAAACGGTTAAATGATATATAGCTCTCCTTAACAAGTCTTCTCAGAGCTACAGGGCGTCACTTGGCATACAGACTATTCCTGCCACCCCACACAAGTGGACACGCCCCACCAGCAGACATACCACACTCCAGTCGGCCATGCAAGGCCTTCACCCCGGTGACTTGTAAGCTAATACTCAGTCTCATTGCACTTAGACACAAAGGTCTGAGTTGATCTGGATGACTGGTTACATACTGAAATGGTTTACCTGCCCACAGAATGTCACCCATCCAAGTACTAACCTTCCAGCGGATGCCTGGAAGTCAAACTTGCAACCTGTTGATCGACCACAAGTCCGGCACCACAACCAAGCCACCAATTGTCACTGTTTGGTAGTTTTGGAGTAATGTACATCATGATGTTGATTTGCACGCACATTCTCAATTGTTTTCTATTTGTTACTTCTTCGTTATAGAATATTTTGAGATTAAGTTCATCTGCTGTGACTGATATATTAACGCTGTTTTTTTTCTGTTTTAGATTCAGAAAAATGTTTGCCGTCAGACATGTCGCATTCACACGATGTTGCAAAGTATGTTTTGTTTTGCAGTGCTTTTAACAAATAGTGCTGGAATCTTTTTCTGTCTATGCATGTTTTGAGATTTGAATGCTGTTTATATATTTTTGGAGGTGGCATTTTTAACATTCAGAGAGCACATTGTCCATGCCGTGATGTACTCTGTGATGCATGGTGCATGAAAGAAAAATGTGACATGAAAATGACAGTTAGTATTGCACACAAGATGCCATGAACATGTTGATTTATTTGAGCTGATTTTTTTCTGAATAAACTTTCCATTTGATACAAGTTCCTGTGCAATATGCTTCTGGAAGTATCCATTGATTTACTCTTACGAATGCATTTTGAAATTTTTCTACAGAATTGTTCCTGTTTCTTTTGTAAAGAGCCACACCTGGGGACATCTTATCATGTAGTATACACTTTGCACTTGGATTGCTTAAGGGAGACCCAACAATACATGGCTGCAGTCTGTCAAGGCGGAATTGCAAATTATAGCATCCACACCACATTGAGGGTGGAGATAGAGAAGAAGAAGAAGATTCCGCATAGACCTAGGTCTACGTCAGTCGCTGTAGACGCTTTGAGCCGATGAGAGTGAAACTCAATTAAGCTCGCATACATCACAAGTTGGCCGGATCGCCGGCTCAGTTAACAGCCAGCGCCTTTAACCAACTGTCAGTATACGCCAACAGTTCTGGTAACAGAGTAAACTGTTATGCAGAAGTCGCCGTTTTCTTCTCTAGAGGTAGCTATAACTATCGCTAATAATCAGTTTGCCTGCCCACGGAGAGATGACCAGGCTGAGTTGGCCTGGGTGGTTTGGTTAAATACCATGATGGTATACCCAGGAATGGTATACTCAACTTAACTCAACTGAGTTTCTCAGTACCAATGTGGATCGACATAGAATAACTTCTTTGATGTGCCCAGAGACATTACCAGTAAGCCAAACCACCACCTAGTCATCTACAGATAAAGAAGGACAGCTGATAACATACTAGGAGCACAGCTGAACTCACTTATAATATGCCAGGAACAAAGAAGGAGTGTGTATTAGACTGTTTATTGTGATATTACTTATCTGTTTAGCTTATATGGTTAATTGGTTATTACCAGTTTTGGCAGAACTGCATCAAGCAAGTGGTTGTTTACTGTGCAGAGAGGCTGGCGGTGAATTGATGCAGGAAACAGCAGCTGATGCTGAGCAGGATGTCCCTGCCACCCAGCTGAAAGATAGATCACGCTCATCATCTCGATCTAGTGGTACACGATCACGATCTCGGTCTCCCGCTCAGATGCCTGACAAGGGACAGAGAGACGACAGAAGTCGATCTGGTTCAAGCTCGTCTAGTTCAAGGTCACGTTCTAGATCAACATCTAGGTCAAGGTCAAGGTCTAATGAGCGCAGGTCAAGGTCTAGTGAGCGACGTTCAAAGTCTCCATCTGAGGAAGTAAAGAGAGCATCTGGAGATTATGTGGTTGAAAGTACGGCTGCCAAGTTTGGTTCAGAATTACCTACAAAGCCAGTATCAGAAGAGTTTGATGAACCACAGCATAGTTCTTCAGATGAGGATGATAGCCACCAGCAGTCTGAGACTACAAAAGAAGTATGTATGCCAGTATGTGTTAATTGTTCTCAGCAGTAAACGTGGCCCCAGCAATGATAGTACCTCGTGGCTTTGAGATGATGGTATAGTTGTACAAACATTCAAGCCAAGCTGCTACTGCTACTGCTGATTTTGATGCACCTGAAGTTATGTAATTTTGTAATGTACAAAATGTTTTTGTTGTTTGATACTACTAGGAGCAGCTGTCTCGTTTGACTCATACCTACCTGGCCTTGGCTCAGTTACTATTGTGAATGATATGAGTTAGTTAGCAGTGACATCTTGCCAAAATTCCTCCATGCTGTAGAAGCCCACCATGTAGACAGGCATGTAGCAGCTTTCAGAACATGAAAATATTTTTTGGAGTTATGATTCTATGCTTTTGGTTTGTCAGTAGGAATGGCAACTGGCATGTGAAAAGCATACTGCAGCAATCCCCAAAATATTCTTTCTTGGGGACCTGGCCTTATTTGCATTGTAACACTGAAAAGACAGTCCAGCAGAATGAAAACAGTAGTATAGTAGTAGTAGTAGTAGTAGTAGTGGTAGTAGTAGTAGTAGCAGCAGCAGCAGCAGCAGTAAAATGCATGTGTAGTAATTCTGTGTTAATTGACATAGCTGTTGGTGTGAATTGGCCATGCCGGAATATGTGCATGACACATACCGTATATGATATTTTGATATGCTGTAGGATGTAGTACATGCTGTTGAGTTATCAATGGAGGAAAGCCAACACTTCGATGATAGTAGACTGTAAGTATTCTCTTATGTCATTGTATAGACTTTCAATAAGTACTTTTCTGTTATTGTTATGAGCTTGAGTACATATGAGTGTGTCTAACTGTCCTTCACCTCAAATGTGTAATGTATTATCAATCAATCAGTCATGCAGCTGGTGACATGCTATGTCAGTTTAAAGAAACGAATTGCAGGCGTGGACACCGTTTGTGAGTAGGTCGTGAATGAAGGTTTGTACAAATACGTTTTGAGGCTGCATTTATATCATATTTATATCATAATTGTCATCATTGTCATAAATGCCTAAGTGACGGATTGTTTATTGCTAGATCCACCTGTAGTGTCATGTTGTTTTCCAAATTCCATTATAAGGACTTGTTGCAGATTTGATGTTTAACGGAAGCTGAATCTATCTAATCTATCTGCAGACTGTATTGGGACTGAATGTTAGTGTCATATGGTAGGAGGAAGAAGATGTATTTTGTATTTGATCTGATTACTGTCATCACATTACATGATGTCTCTGATACAGGGATGGAAGTGGAGATACTGGTGAATTGAAACAACAGTTAGATGATGTACCAAAAAAGAGTGTAGATGATGGAGAGGTATTGTATTCAGTTCTATTGTTTGCTTGAATGTTGTAGCTCTAGTCTGTTGCAGTTTGTTTGAATAATTGTTGATGTATCTTGGCATACAACTGCTTTGTCCAGCAGCCAATCTTTACCTTTACTTTATCATTTTATCTATATCACAGATATAAATTGCAGATTTTTTGAAATGTGTTGCATTTGTTAACTGAAGTTGTGAATTGTCTGATTTGTTTTGTGTATTTGTTGTCACATGTGGCGCATGTATTATTGCACCCTTCTTGCCTTGCTGTATATGTCAGTTAGAAGTGGCATTTTTCGATGGCCTCGTCATGGGTGATTCGAACTGGAGACGTTGATGATGAAATTAACCAGCAGCATGGCCTTGGTTACTGGGAAATGAAGCATCCGTCTACAGTTATCAAGTGATAGCACCCGGGCATTCGTGGATAGCATCAAATCATTTATCGTAGCAGTGCATGAATACACTCGTCAGGATACAGCTTACAGTTCACATGGAAGTCGCGATCATGCCATAGCAGAATACACTCATATACCTAGCTTCAAGTGACTGTCGAATTGATTCATTTATCCAAGCGAAATACGATTGCATTTACATGATCACCTTATGATTCACTCAGTTATGGAAGGCGTGTGATCATTCACTAACAGGATTTAGCCATATACATGGTTGCACACGATTGTCGAATTGAATCATTTATCGAAGCAACATACGAATGCAGTCATCATGATTCAACTTACAGTTTGCTTAGTTATGGAAGCCGTGATCATGCAGTAGAAGAATAATCCATATACCTAGCAGCAACTATCGCAACTATCCCAAGTGACTATTGCATTTATCCAAACAACATGTGATTGCATTCATCAGGATTCAACTTTAGCGTTATATATGCAGTTAGACTAACTATATGATTTACATTGGAATTCACAAAATGTGTCAAACTTCATCACCATCATTATCATCATTCATAGTGGATCTTGTCAGAATCTTCGTCATTTCCAGCTGATGAACATTTGATTCATGTGTCTCTCAGAATAATCAGCAGTTGAGAGCATGTACAAACTGTATAAACTACATTGGAATTCATGAAATGTATCCGACTCCATCACCATCAATTTAACCATTAGCAGATTTATCAGAATCTGCGTCATTTCCATTCGATGAACATTTGATTACTATGTTGAGAGCCATTTTGGTGATATGACATTTTACTGGAGAAACCTTGGTTGTTACATATCACGAATGATATTTTTGTCATCCATAACTTTACCATATGTAGTCCATCCTTGGAGGTTCTGGAATTAATTCTGATGACAGTCGTCATGACATAACTGTGTTACAGATACATTCTAACCATTCTGCCTCATGTGAACTGTCAGTTTCTACAGAGTATGGCATATCAGGGTTTGCATTTTCGGTTGGCAGACATTACTATGGACAATGATCGGTAATAATCCACGCTTGAGATACAGTATATTGTTCAGTTGATATACCATTCCTGTCATAAGAGACATTGTTTACATTGTCTTAGCACAGTACAATGCCTGTGTGTTTTCTCTGACATTATGGTGTCAGTAGCACAGACATTCAGCTTCATATGGTTTGTCAAATTTAGTGTTGGATAGCCTCACATTGATTATCTGTTAGTATTCCAGTCCACTTGGGAGCCATTATCCAGATATTGTGAAGTCAGAAAATATTATCATGGGACATTTTCAGCTAACCCTTGAACAACAGATCTGGAATTTCTCTACATGGATATTTTCCGGCATGAAGTGCTACCCAGTTGTTCTTCCTTCTTAAACAGGCATATGTGTGTTAGAATCAACTATTTATCCACATTATTGAAGAGATGAAACACATGTAGGACACATTACTGTCGGACAATTACATGGATAGTAATCTTCAGCTGTATTGTGTGGGTGCACATTTTGTTTGGACAGTGATCCATGATTTGAATGTTCAGCTCACTGTAACATTGTCATAAACTGAGCTTTTGAATGTACCAGTATTGGATTTCTGTATGAATATCTTCGGCCATTTGGAATTATCGTGTATACCATATGTCCGATGCTGTAAAGCATCTGATCATAATTTGCTGACATACAATACAAACCCTCAGCTATGTTTCATAGTGGCAGGCGTCAGTCTGCAAATGACATTACAACAGTGGAATGCTGAATGGATTGGATTTCTCCGTGAACCATGTCAACAAGATTTGCTGACATAATATGAAATGTTAGCAATATTCCATATTTCCAGCCATCAGATTGCTAAGGACATTATGACAGTGGAATGCGAATGAACATTTATGATATGACTGTAAAGAACAATTGCATCACAGTACAATGGTACATTTTGTATCTACCAACATCTGTTTTAACTGGACAACTCTTCGAACCATGTCATGAAACATCCAGTGTATATCAACTTCCAATGTGGTTGAAGTTTGTAGCTGGAGTTCTTTTAATATCCACAGTTGGACTTTACTATCCAGCTGTTTGTGAAATGGCAACAGCTATTGACAATACTGTTGATACCAAGGGATATAGCACATATCTGTATGTTACAAGTAATCAACTCCATAGTGAACATCGTCATATGTGCAGCCTTCGTGAACTGTTAATTGTCCGGCTGTAAATGTGATGTCATTCTATATATCTTCATATCAGCAGCCATAGGAGTTGGAGAGTTATAATATGGAAATATCTGCAGTATGAACAGTTGGCAGCATCACCAATTCACCATATGTGTGATGCGTTCTTCTGAAGTTAACAAATGATGCCAATGAAATTTGCCGTCAGGATCTTTATCAGTCATTTTCTTCAGATCATCAGTGGTGGACAGGACATGTATGCTTGAAGGTAATTTGTGGATAATCACTGGCAGTCACATTTCAGCACGTCTCCTGTTGTTAAAGAAGTTCTACTTTGGAGTGTGTTAATGTCTGGATGGAATTTCATGGCAAGGGTATGCCCAACATAGCAGACCAGTATCGGATATGGTAGATAATCTCATTTGTAACACTGATCCATGTACTGTTTCGTTTGCAGATATTTGCAGAGTGAAGACCACATCCTGTTTTGTCTGTGTCTGATAGTCTGTAGTGTAATGATTTTTACAGGTTTTTGGTGGATGAGCATATTTGCATATAACGTTGGCAGTTGTACTTTGTTTTTTCATGTTGTGATGTACTGCATGTACTTTGTGTCGTAGTGTTGTTCCAGATGGAAGAATTCTTCACCATTTACACCCATTGCTTTGGTAACACAGTGTAGTATATGAATTGAGCAGCTTTGTAGTTGATGAAACTATGTTTTATCATTTTCTTCTGTTTTATTTTTGTTTCTGAAACACTGGCTGTTTATGGGAATTCATGAGGTTCCACATTGAAGAAATTGAACGGTCTGATTCGATATTACAACCATGGTAAATGTTGGTTCCAAGAAAAAAACATTTGGAGATTGCCAGAGCAATGTTTTTACAGGCCAGTAGCAATGTTCCCTCTAAGCTGCGCGGCCGCGCAGCTCATAAGAAAACGCCGCGCAGCAGTTTCTAATTGCCGCGCAGCGAGTAGGCTCTATATAGTGGCCGTTAATTTAATTTCGTTGCGTAGCCTAAGCC
>Ga0209681_1000479_pt1 | contig 10429 bp, 4 predicted proteins | sample WorMetLIZISLAND2_3_FD_187416 | JGI IMG/M metagenome (GOLD analysis project Ga0209681, IMG submission 187416) | Marine gutless worms symbiont microbial communities from Max Planck institute for Marine Microbiology, Germany - Olavius clavatus LIZARD... ... | reverse complement strand
AACAAAAGTCCATTACAAATTTCTGGAAAAATAGCCGGGTGCGTAGTGAGGACTCTGAAAACTTTTCAGGGCACCCATATATTGGGCGCATCGCGCGGTCTACTGTGCGATAGCTATGCTGTCTTGTACTTACTTGCTTTACTTCATTTCAGTTTCTTCGTTGTGTTCGGGTTTTGGTGCTCTGTCTTGGAGTGCCCCCGTCTACGCCTAAGCATACGAGATAGTTCACCTGTTGACAGTCACCCATCCAAGTAGTAACCGGGCCCGATGTAGAGCAACTTCGTACATCCGGTCGTTGCTGTATTGCTGTAGTGCTTTATAGGCAATCAGAGAGAGACGTATAGATCAGCAATGGAATGTGTATACAGCACATTCTACTAGCCTGACCTTTATGACCTCTGCCCCGGCCCCAGCTGCTATGAATATTCATGAGCTGAGCAGTTGCCATGACTCATGCACGGTTCCACGTAACACTGGTATCTATCTGTCCGTCTGTCTGGTCTGTCAAGGAGATCTGTATAGTAGAAATCGATTCTACTATACAGATCTCCTTGGGTCTGTCTATCGTTATGCTGAGCCGTTATAACTGGGGGAGTGGGGCGGTAGGGGAGGGATAGATTTTATTGGAGAACACTGGAGCTATCTACACCGTGTCCCAGAAAAAAACAAGCCACTTTAATTTTCGTCATAACTTCACCATCTGTTGAGATATTTTTACAATTTTTGAAGCACCTTGTTCAGGAATAATTGCTGGATGTTGTAATTTATTACGTGCTCACCACCAGTGTGAGGCCTTTACCTGGCGTCACGTAACACATGACGTCATTCAAGCTGCTGCGCGCCGTGCGCACAGACATCAGATTTCATACCACCTGACTTATGGCCTCTGAACTCACTGGATTTAAATCCTGTTCACTATTCTTTCTGAAGTATCATGCAAGAGAAGGTATACCAGACACACATAGCGAATATCGATGAGTTGAAACATCGGCTAGTTCAGGTGTGGGTGGAGCTGGACCACAGATATATCGCTGCCGCTATCGGACAGCGGCGACGCTGTCTCAATGCGTGTGACTCGTGTGTGAAAGCTCAGGGGGGGATATTTTGACCAACATTTGCGTTGAATTTACACGTAGCCCTTTGGGCTATCTGTTGAATAGTTGGCCTATGTAATATTTAACACTTAACTTTGCTACCCGCTGATTTCGAGTGTTTTTTGTCGTATTACAGCAGATTTTGTGTATTTTGTGTATGATACGGTTTCAATTCGTCTTACTAACACATAAATAAACCTTGGCGAATATGTGCTACACTTTGTCATGCGTGAATTATTCCTGAACAAAATGCTTCAAAAATTGTAAAAATATCTCAACAGATGGCGAAGTTATGGCGAAAATTAAAGTGGCTTGTTTTTTTCTGGGACGCGGTGTATATATCATGGACTGATGAGTTGCAATGATGCTGGATGACACACCGGAGGTCGTGACATCTCATGATCCAGTTTACAGAACGTTTAAGTTTGTCTGTTTTGTCGATATGACGGAACAACTCGTGATAAAGTGGGGGCTATTGGATCATTCCTAGGCAGCATAGATATGATGCTTCGCTGTTGCGTTGAACGTAAACCCCATTACTTGGATTTGTTGTGGAATCGGAAGTCGTACAACAAATCCACAGCGTCTTGACACTTGACTTCCAAGACTTGCCACTGAATCGCGTGACTACTGTATTACGTCATAGTGTTACGTTATGTTGTTTGTTTCACAATGGCATGCGAAGTACGATCGGCTATCTCAGCAACAGCTGCGTTTCATATATTTATAGGCATGATGCCGGGAAAAGTAGCAGTGGACTAGTCAGGGACTCCCAAAAAATAAAAATTTTCAGGGCATCCGTATGGCATGTCGCGCAGTCGTCTTTGCGGATAGCTCAGCGCTCGTATTTTGAGCGCTGATCCCCCGATACATCACTGTCCAATAGAACTGGTAATCCCCCGTCGCCATAAAGTCGCCGATGAGGTGGCAGCGTTGCGTTTTGAACGAAACTCAACAACCAGGCATGCCAGCACCAGCAGTGCTGTCCTCTCTCTCTCGGCTCTGCTTTGGAAGGGGCGACTGATAGCGCGGGACTGAAAAACACCGGACGGGACCATCATACAGGGGGTAGGGATGGAAAACGCGAGACCAACTGTTGTAGAACGCCGAAGCTGCGAGAAAAGCGAAAAAACAAGGCATTTATTGCACAATGAAGAACGTGCAAGCACTATATGTACACGCTAAAGGCCAAAATGCATCACCAGTTTCCCCGTAGCAAGTCAGTAAGAAGTTGACGCGGCAAAAGTCCGTTGTGTCTGTTGTGTCGTGTCGTTTCCAAAATTCCATTACAACGACTTGTTGCCAACTTGGCAACAAGTTGGTAGCTTCCCCGTCTATGGGGAAGTTACGGGGAAACGTGTGCAGTGGATTGTGGGCATTACACGGTAACATACTGCATAAGGCTACCATGCCGACCGAAACTTTCTTGATCTCAGCTCCGCAGCTTTTGCTATACCTGTGCTTTTGCGCCGTCGCTTTTGATTTACGCTCAGCATTGTTACTTCGCTTAAGTTATGTTAGACTTTCCATACTTTGTCGCTCCCGCGTTTTCCAGTCCCGCGTTTTCAGCGTCACCCTTTGGAAGGCAGACAGTTTTACCCGGTGGGGGGAGGTGATGGGAGGGTTTAGTGCCGTCGAAACGTGATAAACTTGACTGCTCATGCTCAGTCATGCTGTTGCCGTCGGCATCGTTTGACCCGCTGATGACCTGACGCTGATAAGCGAGCATTGCTGACGCAACGTAAGACGCTCTGTTTGGGCTTAGATTACACAACAGTCTCCGACTATAGCTGCTATTGGCCCAGTCAGATGGACGTGCTGGGTGCTAGTCGTAAGTCGTTCGTAAGTTGTAAACTGTAACCGTATATATGCGACTGTCTAGCCAATCATCTGACTCACTCATTACTTACCCCAGAGGCCCTGACACACATTCTCTCTCCTCGGATCATGTTATGGATGACATTTTGCAGGATTGTTGTTAAAGTAAGTAGGCTACGCATCGATTTACCGAGTCTGATTTTCGATTTGACGTCGTAATTTCAAGATGGCATCCACGACATTATTTCACTCAGAAAAGTGCTGCCGCCTGGCAATAAAGACGAAGCGTCTGTCGGCCTATGCAGCAGCGTCCGCCAGTTCCTGATCTATATTACACTGGTACTTGTTCTTGTACAAGTTTCCTGAGAGTATAAGCTGTCTTATATTCTGTAGCCGAAAAATTCCGATTGAACATTCTGAACTGCCATTGGTCCATAATAGTTAAATTCCTTTATGGGTCAAGTTGAATGTTTTTATGATAGTCATTAACGTTCGCTTGGCTTTCCATACTGCATGTTGCTGCTTTTTTCGGCGCACTGCATTCTGGTCTCGCATTTTCCCAGTGCTGCATTTTCAACGCCATGCACCCCTCCTTCCAACTGTCCTCTGTGGTCTGTGGCTGAATAGTGACTTTAGTATAAATGATGAGTTTGTTGCTGTACTGAGATGCGCCATGCATACATTTACTGTCGGAGCACTGGGTGATACGAGCAGTAGTTGTATTAAGAGCGTGAGATGCATGTCGCTGTACCTATCTACCCCCCGTGTGCTGCTGAGTACTGTGTGGTTGGGTTGTTATAAATGTCTGCGTGGTATTGTAGTTCTGACATGACCGATGTAGTAACACGTTCTGCCGGTCTATCAGTTTGACTGGCTGTCTGTGTGTCAGCTGGGTGTAATCGTTCATTGGTCGGTTATTGCTCGCCTGCTGCTGCTGCTGACGTGGCTGTGACGTTGCGTTTCACCAGGACCGTAAATCACTCACAATACATACGTCTTTGATGTCGCCGGCGTCTGCGGCCAGGCCGGCCCCTCGTCTCTATCGCAGTGGCGGATCCAGAAAATATCATCCATCCATCCCTTTCCCTCTCCGCTCTTCTGTCTCCCTTTTCCATCCCATCGGTCCCCTTTCATCCTTTCCCTTCCCGTGTACATTATTGGGACCGTTACCCCTACCCTATACATCCAACTGAGGGGTCGGTGGAGCGCTGTAATGTGTGTAATGTAAAAAGAAATCGGTAACGTAGAGGTGAGGACTGAGGAGTCGCTAGGTAGTACCTGGGACCAGTCGCTCGGGGCTCGGATCAGCCAGGCCGACGAACACTGCGCTCTGCCAGCTCTAGTAACCTGCTGGTACCACCCGTCAGGCTCTCAACAGTCGGCAGCAGGGTCTTCACAGTTGCTAGTCCCCGTGTCTGGATTCTGGAACACCCTGCCGGAAGAGACGACATCACTGACGATTTTCTGTCAACGTCTGAAAACCTGGCTTTTCAGACAATGTTATCCTGATCATATAATCTGATCTGGCATGATCTCTCTGTACATACTAAGGTTTAACCTTGAACTACCTCTGCTAGCAAGGCTCTGTGATTGATTGATTGATTGATGTTATGGCGAGACAAAGTAGTGAGTTTTGAGGTGACGTTTGAAGGAGTCAAGTGACGTTGAGCCTTTGATAGCAGTAGGTATAGGTTGCCCTAATGAGTCCGGGCGGAGCCTGACCGCGAAGCGCGTTTTGGTGCATTTTTTGGGTGTAAATAAAGCACTCCAGGGCATAAATTTCTTGTATTATTAACAGACAGCTTGTGAGATTTTAAGTTTCTATGTCCGGCGTTCAGGCTTCGCAAACCTAATGAACCTATGTGTCTGCGCCGACTGCGGGGGATGAATTCCCCTCATCCTTCATCTGGATCCGCCACTGGTTTGTGATGCGGTTTTCACAGTTGTTTTCTTCTCCCACGCACCTAGCGGCACGTGACCACTGGTCCGTACCACGTGACCACCAGGACCATAGATATTATATTCTAGTCCGAGTTCATCTGTCTGCTGTGGTTGGTCAGTTTAGGTCACGTGTTGTTGTGTTTAGTTGTGAGTGGTTTGCTCGCTGTGTTAACAGCTGCTACCGCATACTTACGGACCGACGTGGTTGATAGGGCGTGGAAGTCAAGAAATAAACCATATTGGCTAACATAGTGCTTCGTCTGTCTCCACGGCTATTATAAATGATGTAGCTATTGTACTTACCCACTGACTGTTGCAAGGTGCTGAAGACTTCGAACCCGCCGTACCTCTCCGACCTGCTGGAGATCCAAGTCACTTCACGACATGCCGTACGTTCTGATGCGCCACAGTGCGGCGGGACTGCGGCCACACCTCGTTTTGCCGCGAACACGGACTGAACTTGCGACGCGAGCTTTCGCAGTCGCAGCTCCCGTCATCTGGAATTCACTGCCAGCTCATCTTCGTCACTGTCAAACTGTTTTGACCTTTAAAACATTTCGAGACTCACTATTTTAATGGTTAGCATAACGTAACCCCAAGCGCCTCTGTATCATTTGACTTATGGCGCTATGTAAATTATATTATTATTAGTATTATTATTATATCCGATCTTGCACATCGGTATCGGCTATTGGCTATTGGCGTCATACTGTCTAGTGTCTTCTGTCCGTCTGTGTTACGTCGTTGCGTTGTAACGCTCAGGGTCGGTGTATGGAATTGAAAGTTGTACCATCTTGTTCTTTGGATGGCACTTCCTATTCACTTTAGGCACTTTTGCTGTAGGATGTGTCGTATAGCCACAAAACGCAGCGAACGGCTAAAAAGCTGACGGGCATCAACTGCAGACTTCCGGCATCAAAAGCAGACTTGAGTTTGAAACTAAATAAATAAATAAATACTCATGTTGACCAGATGGCTATTCCAGACAATAGTACGGTCTGTAACTACTGTGCGTCGTCGCAGTACAATCGGGTATCACAGCAACAGCTGAGCTTCCTGTTATTTACTGGCAGTGGTGTTGGTGTTATCTTGTTTAACTGAAACTGAATCTCAAAACAGTACCTTAACTGAAAATATCACTGGGGTTGGTGGCCCTGTATGGTGTAGTGGTAACACATTGATCTCGATCTTCGAGGTTGCTCTACACCGGGCACGGTTACTACTTGGATGGGTGACTGTCTACTGACAGGTAAACCGTCTCAATACGTACCCAAATACGTAGGTCAACTCAGCCTTCCATCCCTCCGGGGTAGGTTAATCGAGTACCAGCTTGTCATGGCTGGGGTTAGGCGGAGTGTGTTCACTTGTGTCAGGTGGAAGGTAACACTGTGTGATCCCATATGGCAAATGACACTCCGTAGCTGTGAGATGACTTGTTCCTCCTTTGTGGCGTACTCCTACTGGAGCATAGCTGTGTCGACTATTAACATTACACAGAAATTAAGTGAGGGTTAGTAGTCCGTTAGTGCGATAGTCTGATGCATTCGTGTGACCAGTCGACCAGTTCATGCCACTGCTGCCGATCTGCAGCACGACGCCAAGCCGAGTGGATGCCGATGTTGAAGGGCTGAATATCTCTGGAAACAGTTCTCAGCCAAGTTTCTCGGGGGACGTCTACTTGTTGACTTGTTGAGGAGAGCTATATCGTTTAACTGTTTGTCTGTCTGTGGTCAGGTGGGTCATGTACGGCTGCGGCGGCGAGCTCGACGGCCGGCCGGCGTGCTGGCTCCCCGTCCCCGGCAGCGAGCAAGTCGTTGCCGGTCAAACAGACTGTCGACCGCGGGGTCGGCCCGACACCGGCGCCTTCACCGCGAGACCACCATCAACTACAGCTGTACCTCGCGGGCGCTGTACCACCGTCCTACCTACGTGATCCTCGACAGACGAGCTTCATTGACGCCACCCTAGGTCAGTCAGTCTCTTCTTACAAAAGTATGATACGGTTTTATCCACACACCATTTGGGGGAAGCTTCCCCAAACTTCGGAAATCCCCCCCAAGAAGTCTTGGCCAGATTTATTGCAGCATCAAAAATCGAGTGATTGCAGTGTGATCCAGCGCGCTGCACTCATTCAAGTGTAGGCCTAATATAGTCTAATATGATAGTCCATTGGCATCGACTGACACGGAGGCAGACTTAGTATTAGGTTTTGCTGTTATTAAAGTTGGCGAAAATTCTTACTCAGGAGCATCTCTAGGCTCTTGCTGTAACTGTGAACATAACATCTGGGTGCTGTAGTTCCACAATGCCTCTCAGGAAATACAAAAAAACAGCTACTTTTGCGGCGAAAGTTTTCAGTTTCTTGGAGGGTTTTGCCCGAGAAACCCATTGTCTCTGGACCCCGCTGGGGCACAGCCCCCAGACCCTCAGTATATTCGCCCAATGTCTGCCTTCCCCCAGACCTAGGGTGTCTGGATAAAAGCCTGGTCACAAACGCATACCTAGTCAACAGTAAGTAAGTAAAGTAAGTGATTTATACAGTGCCGAAGTCTCAGAAGAGAATCAGGGCGCATTGGGGATGGGCGCTTGGCTGACTGAAAGTAGTGGGTCTTTAAATGACGTCTAAATGAAGAGAGTGTTTGAGACTGCAGAATGTGAGGAGGTAAGGAATTCCATGTTTTTAGTGCAGAGACCTGATAAGCATGAGAAACAAATGAAATGTTGTAATTTGATACACTTAAATCTCTCTTTTTTTATTTACTTGCTTGCTTACTTACTTACTTAATGTCTTCTGTCTTTAAGTGATCTCGCTCGTGTGGTTTTCCCATGTGGTTTACCAGTTATCATTGGTTTCAGTTTTCATTTCTTTTTCGTTAATTTTCTGTTTTGATCGATAGCTGTAGTGGTTAGCGCGTTAAGTCACGTTCACACTGCCGTGTAAGTCAAATTCGACAAAGTGAAATATTTAGCAGTCACATGATAGCGAGAAGAGCATAAATGAGTTGTCGAAATGGCGGGCGACGAAGACGTTGTTTTAGCGTCTTGTGCGGCAGTTATTGCTGTTGCATCAAGAATTCATTTGTGCTTTTCTCGCTATCACGTGACTGATAAATATTCATGAATTCGACTTGACGCCAGTGTGGACAGGCTTTTAGTCTGGAAATCTCAGTCAGTGTGTGCCATTGGTAGAATGTTTTGTCAGCATTGCTGTATGTTATTCTGTGTCTGTCTGTCTGTCTGTGTTTGTTTCTAGGCTATCAGTCCTTGTTATATGGACCACCTCACCTTCACGGTCATGTACCGCCCTACCCTGGGGCTCCTGGCACGTTCAGTCAGCCACTTCCGGTGAATTCCACGACCAATGAGGGACGTTATCAGTGGCCACCCAGTCCGCCCACCCACAGGTGCGTGCGCTGTTGAAACATACCCAGATAAATACTCATCAGGAAAATGCAAATATTTTTTGTTCTAGTTTTTTCGCACTGCAGGCTTCGCTCGATGCCATTAGTTTGACGTTAGAACGGACGTCATATTTACAGTAGTCAGCCGGTTCAGTTCCAGTTTAATAAGTTGAGTTAAGAAAAGTAGAGCTCTTAATGACACTCCATTTCTGAGCTGCGAGATGTCACTTGCCATATGGGATCCCACAGTGTTACCTGCCACCCGACACAAGTGAACACACCCCGCCGTAACCCCAGCCAGACACACCGGTACTCGATTTATCTACCCCGGAGGGATGGAAGGCTGAGTTGACCTAGGTGACTAGTTGCATACCGAGATGGTTTACCCGCCCACAGACGGTCACCCATCCAAGTACTAACTCGGCAGCGCACGGCTGGTAGTCGAACTCGAAACCTGTTGATCACAAGTCTGACGCCCTAACCACTGAACTACCAAGCCACCTATATACCCAAGTATCCATCCATCCACATTTATTTCAGGCAGCAATGATCAGAAGAATGTAAAAAGAAAATATATAATTTAATATAATATCAGCTTATTCAGTTAAATACAACAGGTTGAGTTTCATTTCTGACTTATTTCATTTTGTTTAACTCAATAAAGTGAATAAGTAAAGTAAGTAAGTGATTTATTAATGCAACCATCGGTTGAAAAGTACAACATATCAAACGAAGTTAACAAACAATCAATAATAGTTACATAACAGTGAAAACATTCAAGACATAGAATAACAACACATAAAACAAGCAGGTCTAATACTTATTGGCTATGCAATACGGAATTAAATCTCGACCATATATTGTTTTCTTACACTTTGCAGCTGAAAAGGGGTAAGTCGGCCTTAATGTCATCTGAAACGTGGAAAACTTGCGAGGTGGTAACATGTAATGCAGTGCTCTATTAATGAACTCTGCAGCTTTCACTCGACACACTGCCGTGCAAAAGTCGCACTTAAACTATCCAATAGTTATTTGGTAGTCGTAGAACATATATATTAATCTTTGTGAACACTGAACCGGTTGTGTATTGTAAATAAGCGAGCCGGTCATATACATACCTGATGTACGGCCGGGTGAAATGCTGCCACACCATAAACATCGTAGTTCAATGTCTTGTCTACCAGCGACTAGTGAAGGGCCGTGCAGCCCGATTAACGATGATAACCGAACCGAACCGATACGAACACTGTCGAGTAGCACACGGAAAGATGTCACGTTGACCAATCAGGTGCTTGATTACAATGATAGCCGAGATATTCCGAGGTTAGTTATTTCAAGGTTAGAAAATGTTGATAAAATGCCAAAACTTAATCCAAGAATAAATCTCGTGTATCCTCTGATCCTGGAATAGCTGTTCCGAGGTTTAACCCGAGTTGATTAAAACTGGGCATAAGAAGTATGAATACTGACGACCGACGTATTATGACTGACGAGTGACGACCGACCTCACCTTTTGGAAAACTTCAAATGGCCATATCTCAGCAATGCGTCATCCGATCCAGCGGATCCACTTCATGTTTGGTTCTTGGGTGTGGTTTTCTAGGTCAGCGGATCGAACGGTGCCATTTCCGGTCGGATCAAATCCAGGATAGCGGCTGGCAAGAAAAAATTAAAATAATGTGCGAAGAGTATAGATTAGATTGGTCACAATCTAAAGTATTTCTTGCTGAATTTTAATACGTGATGTGGTGCATTCTGCACTGTATTTCGACAACGAACAGTAATGCTTCATCACCAACTCGAGCCTTGCACGACCTTGATATGGAATATTCGTATTTTGTACTTGTTGCGTGGGACTGTTCGGCTGTCTGAATACAGTACTCATTATACACTGATACCGATACCGATACGAGAACGGTACCATAAATGGGTGTTGGAGTCCCAGCACTAGCGTCGGGCTGTTCTGTGAAGTGCGCGGTCACGTGACGCGATCACGTGGTACTAGGCGCCGGGTTGCTCTGTCTCTCAGTGAGCTGCAATGCCAGAGTGTCGGCGCCCGATGTGCTGAGAGGAGCCGGTTAAAGAGTTGGAGTGATGGCGTGAAACGACGTGCTAAGGAATAAGAATCATAGCAGCTAGCCGAGATCCGGTGACGACATGGGCGATCACAAACAT